>OGSS01000797.1_pt1 | contig 27041 bp, 22 predicted proteins | sample 1553591 | NCBI WGS metagenome assembly OGSS01 (sample SAMEA2580061, study PRJEB22360) | human gut metagenome | biome: human gut; feature: human-associated habitat; material: faeces | place: Denmark | collected 2008/2010
AATTGCGCGTCTAACTCATCACTGAAGTAACGAGAATGCGACGCGCGGTCATTCATCTTTCCATACCGGTACGCCCAGAACCACTCTGGTTTCCTGATCTACACTGCTCTCCAGAGGATCACTCAGCGTTTCTTTTCCCCTGATTGCCTCTTTGAAATATCTTCTGACAGATACATTTTTCGTCACCCCGTTATCATAGTGGGCAGTTCCATCCGGTTCTACCAGCGCCGTCCGCTCCAATGCCGTCTTTTCAGCAAGAGCATCCAGCATCTCCATATTTGCATCCGACAGCAGATCGTCAGACTTTCCTATCTCTTTTGCAATGCCATTCAGATATCCGTAATGAATGTCCAGAATAGATTTTACGTGTTCACTTTGTCTTGAAACATTTGTCACAATTGTTTTCTGTGACCTCTTCTCAATAGAGCTCTGTACGCCCAGCAAAAATATGACCAGACTTACACCTACTGCACATATAAAGATGAGAACTGCCTTTACATATGCTGTTGTTTCATTTTTCTTTTTCTTCCTTGTTGCCATCTTTTTGCACCTCACATTTTTCCATTTTGCTACTTTCACACACACTATCCTGATCCTTATTCCAACTTAATATCTGGCAAAACTCCACGAATAATTTTTTATCGGCGGAGCATTTGAATGAGGCAATGCGGCAGCATCGTCAACTGAATACAATACTATCCGGTAAAAAGCAGACAAGCAGACAAACATGTTTACACACTTAAACACATTTGTCTGACAGATAAACATCAGAATATCTCTAATATAGCAAAAGCAACGCAAAAAATCTATATATTCAGGCCTGTTTCTTTCACAAATTAACGTAAAAAAATGACAGAGTTCCATTTTTTTGAAAATCTGTCATTTTTAAGTCCTGTACAGCAGTATTCTATACCAAATAACTGCCCCGCAGTTTAAATAAGCTTCACAATGTCATTATACATGACAAATACCATCAATGCCATCAGAAGCATCAGCCCGGCGAAGTGTATGGAACCTTCCACTTTTCTGTTGATCGGTTTTCTGCGTATTGCTTCGATAATAAGAAATACCAGACGTCCTCCGTCCAGTGCCGGAAGAGGCAGGAGGTTCATTACGCCGAGGTTTGCAGAGAGAAGGACTGCCATATTGAGCATATTCATCCACAGGATCATTGTTCCCTCGCTTTTGCTTTCCTCATAGGTCGTTCCAATCGCATCGACCACACCGACCGGACCGCTTAAGTCTTTCATCCCAAGTTTGCCTGTAACCAGTTCTTTCAGGCTGAGGATCGTTGTGCGGACCATGTATTTTACTTCTACTGCGCCGTATCTGATCACATCCAGACCTTTGGCTTTCTCGCAATATACGTTATACGTAAATCCTGATTCTGCCGTGCGGTACTCTTTTGGAGTAACCGTGATATCGTATGTCTTTCCATCTCGTTTATAAGTTAATTCTACCGGAGCTCCTGTCAGAGGATTCTCCTGTATATATTTCTGATAGTCTTCTGAATTGGAGATCTCTGTTCCATTGATCGAAGTGATCACATCTCCGGCCTGAACACCTGCTGCCTGTAATGGCATTCCGTCCATCACGGATTCCACTGTCATGGCAGAAGCATCGTCACCATTGAAGTTGCAGCCCAGAAGATATCTCACATTTGTATCCGATTTATAGGAAATATCCATCTTCTTTCCGTCACGCTTAACAGTCAGATTGATGGTGTCTCCCTCTTTCAGTTCATTCAGATAGGAATACACATAGAGATCTTTTCCCAGGTCAATGTGATATCCCTGATAGCTGGTGATTATGTCGTCTTCCTTCAGTCCGGCTTTCTCAGCGGCAGATCCCTCCGTTACGGAAAGCACTCTGGACGGCTCATATCCCACAGCTCCTACAATGATCACAGACAGTACAAATGCCATGATAAAGTTAAAGACCGGTCCGGCAGCAACCACTGAGATTCTGCCCCACACCGATGCACTGTTAAATGTACCCGGCTCATTCTCTATATCCGTATCCTCTCCCAGCATGGCACAGGAACCGCCGATAGGAAGAAGTTTCAGCGAATATCTGGTACCGTTTTTCTCTGTACTCAGCAGTCTCGGTCCCATTCCAAGGGAGAACTCTGTAACTACGATCTTATTCAGCTTTGCAAAGAGAAAATGTCCCAGTTCATGGAAGAGAATGATTGCACTGAATATGAGGATTGCAATAATAATTTTCAATCTACCACCTGCTTTCGATCCATTGATAAGTTTCTTTCTCGATTTCCAGAATCTGATCCAGATCCGGATCGGCAACTGCCGTATGTCTGCTCATAGACTGCCCGATAATCTCATAAATATCCAGAAAGCTTATCTTTTTCTGGAGGAATTTACGCACCGCCAGCTCGTTTGCCGCATTAAAGACGGTCGGCATACTGCCACCTGTCTGTGCCGCTTCGATAGCCATCGGGAGTCCCTTAAATGTCTCTCTGTCGGGTTCTTCAAAGGTAATCTGTTTCAGCATATGGAAGTCAAGTCTGTCGCCTTTTAAGAATCTCCGGTCCGGATAGCATAATGCATACTGGATCGGGAGTCTCATATCAGGTGTTCCAAGCTGTGCGATCACTGCACCGTCCTCAAATTCCACCATAGAGTGAATGATGCTCTGTGGCTGAACCACTACCTGAATATGATCCAGATCTACATCAAAAAGCCATCTCGCTTCCATAACCTCCAGACCTTTATTTACCAATGTAGCAGAATCGACTGTAATCTTCTGTCCCATTACCCAGTTTGGATGCTTCAGGGTATCTTCCAGAGTTACTTTCTCAAGGTCAGCTGTTTTCTTTCCACGGAAAGGACCGCCGGAGGCAGTGATCAGCAGTTTATGTATCTGCTCTCTCTTCTCTCCGTGAAGCGCCTGGAAAATTGCGCTGTGCTCGCTGTCTACCGGCAGAATCTGTACACCGAACTGTTTCGCCAGCGGCATGATCAGATGACCTGCTGTCACCAGTGTTTCTTTATTTGCCAGTGCAATGTCCTTGCCTGCAAGGATTGCTTCCATGGTAGGTCTGATTCCGATCATTCCCACGATAGCTGTGACCAGAATATCCGATTCCTGCATTCTCGCAAGTTCGATCAGACCGCCCATCTGGCTTACGATCTTTACATCCAGATCCTGTACTCTCACCGCCAGATCTCTGGCTGCTTCTTCTTTCCAGACCGCTACCAGTTTCGGATGAAATTCACGAATCTGTTTCTCCAGCATTTCCACATTGCTTCCTGCCGCAAGGCCGACTACTTCCAAGTCTGCGTTTGCACGTACCACATCCAGCGTCTGTGTTCCGATAGAGCCAGTGGAACCTAATATTGCTACTTTTTTCATATATACCTCTTTTTCTTACTGTCAGTTAACAATTATCCCAAATCCAATCATATCTCAATCATAACAATAGAAAGAAAATAGATTACCGGTGCGGTGAAGATCACGCTGTCAAATCTGTCGAGGATTCCGCCATGACCCGGGATTAGTTTTCCATAGTCCTTGATTCCCTGGTTTCTTTTGATTGCAGAAGCTGCCAGATCACCTACCATGGAGATGAGTGCTCCGACTGCACAGATCACTGCATATTCCAGCATCGGTCCCTGCGTTGCCGCTGCATAGATCACGCCCAGAAGTGCAGCTCCGACTACACCGCCGACTGCACCTTCCACTGATTTCTTCGGGCTTAAGATTGGTGCCATCTTATGCTTGCCGATCAGCATTCCCACGCAGTAAGCACAGGTATCACAGCCCCAGGAACACAGGAAAATCAGCCATACATGGAACTTTCCGCCCGGAAGGCATCTGGTAAGGTAAATAAATGACAGCATCACTGCTACATAAACAATTCCAAACAGCGCCGGCATCACCTGAGCTGCCTGATAAGCCGGATATGTGAATACATAGACAAACATGATCAGTACCAGCCCAAAAATAATTGCCAGAACACCATATCTTTCAAAGTCAAGCAGTACAGCCAGATAATAAAGTACTGCACCTGTATATCCTGCTGCCGTCAGCAGATTCAGCTTCTCATCCTGCACCTTCATTACCTTATATAACTCTCTCATTCCGATGAGAGAAACAGCAAGAAGTGTGAAAAACAGCACATAGCCGCCGCTTATGATGGTAGCAAGCGCAATGATCACGAGCAGGATTCCGCTTAAGAGTCTTGTCTTAAACATCCTTTATTCCTCCTTTACTCCCCCATATCTTCTGTCTCTCTGATTATATTTCTCGATGGCTTTTACCAGTTCTGCTTTATTGAAATCCGGCCATGCCACATCTGTGAAATAGAATTCCGTATAAGCCATCTGCCATAACAGGAAATTAGAAAGACGTAATTCTCCGCTCGTACGGATCATCAGATCAGGGTCCGGGATTCCTGCGGTATCCAGATAATTGTCAAATACATGCTCGTCGATCTCCTCCGGCTTTACTTTACCGTCCACTGCATCCTGTGCCAGTTTGCGGATACCCCGGACGATCTCATCGCGGCTTCCGTAATTTAATGCGATCTGGAAATAAATCTCATCATATTTCTGGGAATACTCCTCCAGATGCACGATGCTGTCCTGGATATTCTGGTCAAATGCGGAGATTTCTCCGATCACGCGGACTCTCATCTTATTCTTGTCAGCCAGTTTGATACATTTCTTCAGATAGCTGCGAAACAGCTTCATCAGGCCATCCACTTCTTCTTTGGAACGCTTCCAGTTCTCTGTGGAAAACGCATATACTGTCACGTATTTGACTCCCAGTTCTTTCATGTAATCGCAGACTGTCTCCAGATTGGCACAGCCCTTCACATGGCCATAGCTTCTCGGCATTCCCTTGGCTTTCGCCCAGCGTCCGTTGCCATCCAGAATAATAGCGATATGATTTGGTACATTCATACTTTTTGTTTCCTTTTCCTGTTCTGTTATATTTTATGATACCAGAGTCACACATTCTGCACTGACTTTAAGAAAGTAAGACTGCAAAAACAGCCTGGCTGCGGAACAATCTCTGATATCAAGTTGACAAAAACAACAAGAGAGCCCGCATCATGGAGCTCTCTTTTTCGTTTCCCTTATACGGTCATGATCTCTTTGCTCTTTGCATCCACTGCCGCATCAACTTCTTTAATATATTTGTCTGTGCTCTTCTGAATCTTATCCTCAAGCTCTTTGATCTCATCCTCGGACACATCCTGTTTTGCAAGTTTCTTATATGCATCGTTTGCATCACGACGGATGTTACGGACTGCAACTTTGGCACCTTCACCTTTTTTCTTAACATCTTTTACAAGCTCTTTACGACGTTCCTCAGTAAGTTCCGGGAATACAAGGCGGATTACTTTACCGTCGTTGCTTGGGTTTAATCCAAGGTCAGAAGTAAGGATTGCTTTCTCGATTCCTTTGATCAGGCTGGATTCCCATGGCTGGATCTGAATCATACGGGCTTCCGGAACAGTGATGTTTGCCACCTGCTGTAATGGTGTCGGAGCTCCGTAATAATCTACTGTAAGTTTGTCAAGGATATGCGGGTTCGCACGTCCTGCACGGATCGTAGCCAGTTCACCCTCAAGGCTTACCAGTGTTTTTTTCATTTTCTCTTCATATTTCTGAATTCTTTCATCCATTAGGTTAGTCTCCCTCTTTTATAGATTTTATTATTATACAGTAACTTTTGTTCCGACGAATTTGCCATGAACGGCATTGATAATGCTGTCTTTCTCATCCAGTGCAAATACCAGCATCGGCATCTTCTGTTCCATACACATGATAGATGCAGTCAGGTCCATCGCTGCCAGTTTCTTCGCAACTACTTCTTCGATGGAAATCTCATCATATTTCACTGCATTCGGGTTTGTCTTCGGATCGCTGTCATAGATTCCGTCAACAGCTTTCGCAAGAAGAATCGCTTCTGCCTCGATCTCTACTGCACGAAGTACGGTTGCTGTGTCTGTGGAGAAGTACGGATGTCCTGTACCGCCTGCAAAGAATACGATCTTGCCCTGTGCGAAGCTCTCTTCCACTGCGTCTTTGGAATAAAGGCTTGTGAATGCGCCGCATACGAACGGTGTGAAAATCTCCGTCTTTAATCCGAGATATCTGCAGATATCAGATACGTAGATACAGTTCATAACTGTTGCAAGCATACCGATCTGGTCAGCTTTATTTCTGTCGATCGTCTCGCTGGTACGTCCTCTCCAGAAATTACCTCCGCCGATTACGATACCAATCTGCAGACCTTCCGCAGCGATCGTCTTGATCTGTTTCGCAACTTCGATAACAGTTGCCTCATCAAATCCGGTCTTCTTCTCACCGGCAAGGGCTTCACCGCTTAATTTTAATAATACACGCTTCATAATTAACTGTCTCCTGAAATTAATTTTATCGCAGATAACAGAATTTGCGATATGCTGCCTGTTTAACAAGCCAGATATCATGTTCCATCTTCTGCTATATTCGTATCTTTATTTTACCATATTCCGGCAACAATTTCATTACCATTTTCATCAACAGTAGTAGAAACTGTAAAATTGCTGTAATAGTGGAATCCGGTCTTGCCAGTCTCCGGGTCATCCTCATAGCTGCTGCCCTGTGGTGATCCACATGCACCCTCCAGCGCATCCAGTGGCTGTCCGATGTACTGCTCCGCTTTAGAAATCATATCTCCGCTGTTTCCCGGATCATCATCGCCACCGCCGTTTCCGTTATCTCCCGGATCATCGTCTGAACCACCATTTCCGTTATCTCCGGAATTATCTGTACCGCCGCCGTTTCCGTTATCTCCATTATTATTCTGGTCATCGCTGTTGTTATTGTTATCTTTTGAATCAGAATTATCTGTTGAATCTGTAGTATTGCTGCTATCTGTAGAATCAGAATCACTGTCATCTGTCATTCCCAGACGTTTCTTTACATCAGCAAGGGTAGATATCTCTTTCTTAGTTGTACCTGTCAGATATTTCGCATACGGAATCGAGTCATCACCTGTTCCATCCATGCATAATGTAATCTGTGAAATAGTTTTCAGCGGAATGTCGCGGAAGAAGCATTCATTCTTCTCTTCATCTGTATAGGTGATGCGGATATCATAAGATGCTGTGCTCTTGTTTGCAGTTGTCTGTGTATCTGATGGCATATAATACAGGGCTTTATCCTTATCCTTCAGTGTAAACATATCATTGATAAGGTCTTCTCCCCATCCATCATCTTCTTCATCCTCATCGGAGCTGTCTTCGTCGCTTACATGTGTACGGATATAAAGTGCCTGAATGTCATCACCTGTATTATTTACAAATACCACCTTGGATGCTGTTGCAGTTTTCTCTCCCATCACATTCTTTATATCATCATCTGATGTCTGCTGCATATCTACCATGTCAACTGCCTTGGTAACCTCAGGAGTTGGCGTAGCAGTTGCCTGTACAGGCTCTGTCTCTGTCGTCTGTTTCTTACCACATCCGGCAGCGGCTACTGTCATTACCAACAGACCTGCCAGTATTAAATAACGTTTCTTCATATATATTCCCTCCTATATCCGGAATATCTTTTTTCTTTTAACATTTTCATTTTTTCAATTTCCTATTATTGCAGAGTATCGAAAACTTGTCAACCAAACGCATTCGGATTTCATACATTTTTTAGACTTTCGGATTTCGTATTTCCTCTTTTTCATCTATTATGCCATAAAAAGAATCATTTCTTGTAATTAGCACATCTTTTTATAATCTGTTATTTATGCCAAATATAAAATCAGCAGGAAATGCCATTATATTATTCTGGCGTTTCCTGCTATCTTTTGGTATATCGTTTCGTAAATAAATATATCAATTGCACTAAAACGATGTGCGGGATTATATATTTACTTGTCAGTACAGATTCTTGACTTTAAAGTCTCGCTCTGCTTCTCTTCTCTGGTCTTTCTTCGCAATGTCCTGTCTCTTGTCGTAGAGCTTCTTACCTCGTGCCATACCGATTTCTACTTTTACCAGGCTGTCTTTGAAGTAAACTTTCAGCGGTACAAGAGTCAGACCTTTTTCTTTCAGTTTTGCTTCTATCTTATTGATTTCATATCTGTGAAGCAGGAGCTTACGGATTCTCAGCGGATCCTTATTAAAAATATTGCCTTTTTCATAAGGACTGATGTGCATTCCGTAAATGTAAACTTCTCCGTTCTCCACGCGGATAAAAGACTCTTTGATACTGCATTTGCCCATACGCAGAGATTTTACCTCTGTTCCTGCAAGGGCAATACCTGCTTCATAAGTATCTTCTATAAAATAATCATGAAATGCCTTTTTATTATTGGCAATCAGCTTCATTCCTTTTTTCTTTGCCATAATATCCTCCAAGCCATTTTTATTCAGTTATAACATATTTATATAAAAACTTCCAGACAGGAACTTTACTGTGATTTCATTTTGTCTGGCTCGCGCTGCATTTTTTACATTGAGTAGTATATAAATATCAAATAGCCTCTTTATTCCTCAATTTCATCATCTGTATCCCATATGTCAGAAACCAGCTCAAAATCCACTGTTTTCAGCATTTTATCTGCATCTGCCACGCGAACACATACTTTATCTCCAAGCTTGTAAACCTTCTTTGTCATTTCGCCACGAAGTTCATAACTTTCCTGATCAAACACATAATAATCATCACGCAGTGTATTGACATGTACCAGACCCTCTACCGTATTCGGAAGCTCCACGTAAAGTCCCCATCCTGTAACGCCGGAAATGATTCCTTCGAATTCTTCCCCAAGATGATAAGACATATACTCTGCTTTCTTCAGCTTGTCTGATTCACGCTCTGCCTCATCTGCACGTCTTTCGCATACACTGGACTGTCTTGCAACCTCATCCAGAATCTCTTTGTAATGTTCGGTTCTGCCTTCACGCATCAGGCGGCCTCTTAAGTTATCTTTGATGATTCTGTGGATCTGTAAATCCGGATAACGTCTGATTGGTGATGTAAAGTGACAATAATATTTCGCTGCCAGTCCGAAATGTCCGCTGCATTCTGTTGTATATTTCGCCTGTTTCATAGAGCGAAGCACCAGGCGGCTGATCATTGCTTCATTTGGAAGTCCCTCGATACTCTCAACGATCTGCTGGATTTCCTTTGGTGTGATCTCTTCCTTTGCTTTCTGAATCTTCACTCCCTGATTATGAAGAAGTGTCAGAAGACTCTCTACTTTCTCCGGATCCGGATTATCATGAGTTCTGTATACAAATGGAATCTCCTCTGTACAGTATTCCTGTGCCACTGTCTCATTTGCCATCAGCATGAAATCCTCAATAATCTTCGTTGCCACATTTGCCTCGTATGGTTTTACATCAATGGCTTTTCCTGCGGCATTGAGAATGATCTTGCTTTCCGGAAAATCAAAATCAATGGAGCCTCTGTGGTGTCGGCTGCTTCGGATGATCTCAGACAATTCTTTCATCATAAAGAACATCGGAATCAGTGCTTCATATCTCTTCTTCGCATCCTCGTCCGCATCTTCAAGAATGTTCTTTACATCTGTATAGCACATTCTCTCATCTACGTTAATCACTGTCTCCGCAATCTGATGAGAAACTACCTTACCTTTTTCATTAATGTCCATCAAACAGCTTAATGCCAGTCTGTCCTGTCCCTGGTTCAGGGAACAGATTCCATTGGAAAGACGTTCCGGCAGCATTGGCACAACGCGGTCTGCCAGATAAACACTGGTTCCCCGTTTCAGTGCTTCTCTGTCCAATGCACTGTTGTACTGAACATAGTTACTTACGTCTGCAATATGAACACCAAGATGATAAATACCTCCCTCTTTTGACAGAGAGATGGCATCATCCAGATCCTTGGCATCTTCACCGTCAATAGTAACAGTCTGCAGATGTCTCAGGTCCAGTCTTCCATCTCTGTCAGCATCCAGTACGTGATCCGGAACTCTCTGTGCTTGCTTCTGTACTTTCTCCGGAAATTCACTTGGAATTCCGAAGCTCTTGACGATTGCCAGAATATCTGTACCCGGTGTACGGATATTTCCCAGATTTTCTTTGATCTTGCCTTCCGGGTTCTTATTTTTTGAACCATAATCTGTGATCGTTGCGATTACTTTATCCCCATTTTTAACTCCCGCAGCTTCTTTTCGCGGAATAAAAATGTCTTTGGAAAATTTCGGATTGTCACTGATCACAAACCCAAAGTCGCGGTTCAGCTGATAAGTTCCCACAATCTCCGGCATGCCTCGTTCCAGCACTTTCACAACAACACCTTCCTGACGTTTGCCTTCTTTCTGTCCGTCAAGGATGATGATCCTTACCTTATCCTGATGCATAGCGGTTCCTGTGTAGGCTTCCGGGATAAAAATATCTTCGTCCTGTCCCTCAATCTCTACAAAGCCAAAGCCTTTCGGATGTCCGATAAAAGTTCCTTCTGCCGGAGTTCCTTCCATATCTTCTTCACGATATCCTTCTCTTTCATCCCGAAAATCCCGTCCCCGATTCTTCCGGCGATCCTTCTCCCGATTCCACTCTTTATCCCTGTCTTTGTTTCTGTCTTTTTTCTTATCTTTACTGTCTTTATCGTTTTTATCTTTATTCTTCTTATCTTTCTTCTTTTTTCCGAAATCTGCTTCATACTCATCTTTTCGGTCATCATAGTGGCGGTCATCTTTTTTCTTCTTCCACTTTCCTTTGACCTTCTCGTATCTGCCTTTGTGGTCTACAGACACCTTACCTTCGTCACAAAGCTCATCCAGAACATCGTACAGATCTTTTTTCTCCTCTTTTGAAAGTCTCAGAAGAGAAGAAATCTCACGAAATCTCATTGGCTGATAAATGGGATCTCCCATCAGTTCAAGGACAAACTTCTTTCTGCGTTCTATATCTTTTCTACTCATCTTTCTCCTTTTATTTCATTATAAACAAATATTACCAGTGTACTGACCAATACTCAATTAACAACCCAGGAAGTATAACACACTCATGCAATTCAAATGACACAAAAAACACCCTTGTACGTGACAAGAGTGTTTCCAGTTTCTTACTCAATTAACCAAGCATATTTAATGCTACAGATATTACGAAAAATAAAATTCCCATAATAGTGGTTGCCCTTACAAGTCCGCCCTCCATGGAACGACCCTTGTTCTTACCCCAGTAAGTCTCTGCTGCTCCGGCAATAGCACCAAGTCCCTGCTGCTTGCCTTCCTGCATAAGAACTACTACTGTAAGAGCGATGCAATCTATTATGAAAATGATACTCAGAATGATCTTAACAATATGCATTTCGTTACACCTCCTAATCAACTGAGTTTCATTGTAACATAGCCGCAGAGGGATTTCAACCACATTTCCGAGTTTTTAACAGCTTTTTTCGCTCTTTTTAAAGGGATTTTCGTACACTGCAAGTTCTCCCAGCGTCTCATGGATCCGCAGGAGCTGGTTGTATTTTGCGTTTCTGTCCGAACGGCAGGGAGCTCCTGTCTTGATTTGTCCGGCTCCTGTGGCAACTGCCAGATCTGCAATAAAAGCATCTTCTGATTCTCCGGAACGGTGCGAAATTACTGCTTTGTATCCTGCTTTTTGAGCCATTTCCACTGCATCCAAAGCTTCTGAAAGAGTTCCTATCTGGTTTACTTTTACCAGAATCGCATTGGCAGCTTCTAATTTGATTCCACAGGAAAGACGCTTAATATTAGTCACAAACAGATCGTCTCCGACAAGCTGGATTCTATTTCCCAACCTTTCTGTCATCTGTTTCCATCCTTCCCAGTCATCTTCCTCCAGACCATCTTCAATAGAAACGATTGGAAATTTCTCGATCAGTTTCTCATAATATTCTATCATCTCCCCGGAATCTCTGAGAACTTCTTCTCCTTTCATCTGTCCTTCACCCGGAAAAACATATATGCCTCTTTCTTCATCATACAATTCACTGGCCGCCGCATCAATCGCAATGCAGATGTCTTTTTCCGGTTCATAGCCTGCTTTTTTTACCGCTTCTATGATCAGTTCCAGTACGCTTTCTGAATCCGGAAGGTCCGGTGCGAAACCGCCCTCGTCTCCGACTGCCGTCGACAGGTTCTTCTGTTTCAGAATGATTTTGAGAAACTGATATACTTCTGCGCACATACGAATGGCTTCTTCCATATCTTTCGCACCGACCGGCATGATCATAAATTCCTGCAGATCTACGGTGTTATCCGCATGACGTCCCCCGTTTAAGATATTCATCATCGGTACCGGCATCTGCCTGGTGTGGCATCCTCCCAGATATTGATACAGTGGAATACGAAGCGCCGCCGCTGCTGCCCTTGCCACTGCCATAGAGACTCCAAGTGCTGCATTCGCCCCGACGTTGCTTTTATTATCTGTACCGTCTGTCTCTATGATTTTCTTATCAATATAAGCCTGATTCAGAGCATTTTCCCCAAGAATGGCTTCTGCCAGTTTTATATTTACATTCTCTACTGCCTTACGAACGCTAAGTCCCGTATAGTATCCTTTCTCCCCGTCACGAATTTCTACTGCCTCAAACTTCCCGGTAGATGCTCCGGAAGGGACGATTGCCCTTCCTGTATATCCATTGATTCCAATCACACCTTCTCCTACTGTAACTTCGACTTCTACCGTAGGATTTCCTCTCGAATCCAGTACTTGTCTTGCGTGAACCCTTCTTACAGGCAGATAACGTAACATATTAGAACCTCCTGCTTCTGATATTTAACCGGATCAGGTAAATCCACTGCCCTGACTGCAAATAGAAATAATCAGCAAATATGGACTTGCCTGTATCCGTTTGACTTGCTTCATAAACATATTTTTACCCAATGTTCTTCTTAGTATGCGCTGTTTAAACATATTCAATCGGATATTCGCAATTGAATCAGGGGACTTACTTGATTCGGTTAAAAAACACTGGTTATTTTTTGAGTTTATTATTATTTTCAGAATATTTTATTAGTATAAATCATTTTAATTATATCTTTTAAATATTTTTATAAATTTTCTATTTTTATGCTTGACATTTCAATCTTTATCTGTTATATTAAGTTCATAAAACAAAAGGGATTACGAAAATAAAAAAAGAAAAGGAGTGAGACCACCGAAAACATAACTTCTTCTTTATAATTTAAGAAAGTGAGGTACAGACCACCAGAATAGCTAAGTTTCAAATTCATGATTCATAATTTATGAAAGGCAGGTACGGACCACCAAGAACTTAAAGTTTTAAATCCAATTAAGTTTTATAAGTTCCTATCAAACACAAGGAAGGTACAGTCCAATGAAAACCTAACGATTTACCTTATTTTAACTCATTAACTATTCCATATAAAGAAGGTACAGTCCAATGGAAATTTAATTTTTTAAATAACAACCAATCAATACAGGGAAGGTACAGTCCGATGAAACGTTAACGATTTACCCTATTTAAAATGTAACAGTTAACAGCATACAGAAGGTATAGTCCAATGAAAACTTAACGATTTACCCTATTTACATCTGATATAGCGAATCAGACATACTAACAAGGAAGGTACAGACCAATGGGACAGTAAGTTTTAACATTTAATATTTCAGTTTTACATATAATTTCATAGAAAGCGAGGTATCATCCCTTGGATACAGAATCTTAACAGGAGCCACGATAAGCAATAGATCGATGGCTCTTTTCTTTTGCATAATTTTCTTAAAATATCTACATTCAAATTATTCACCTGTTCTCATTGCTTACTGCCTTTCGCTTCTATCTTTCTTTTTTATCTCATATATTAAAGCAATACCACACATTTTGAGGTTCTCATCTCTATGCGTCGCAAATACATATCACAAGTCAAATTTTTCTCAGCCAGATCTATAAGGATTTTTCTTTTATTCTTTATGTCTGCACTCATTGGATCGGCTGCCGGAAAGATCGTCTCTCACCATATCGCAAAACAATCCGCTCTCCCATCTTCCTCCCAAAGTTCCAACTGGGGGCTTAGCTTTCAGGAAGAAGGAAAACGTCCTGTGGGAAATGCCACGATTGAAGAGCTATCCCGGTATAATGCCTTTTATGCTGAAAACACTGAGGAGAAGAAAATCTATCTTACTTTTGATGCCGGCTATGAAAACGGAAATACACCCGCCATCCTGGATGCATTAAAAAAACATGAAGCCCCGGCTACATTTTTCGTTGTGGGAAATTTTATTTCTGAAAATCAGGAGCTGATAAAAAGGATGGAAGCCGAAGGACATATTGTTGGAAACCATACGATGACACATCCTGATATGTCAAAGATTTCCACGCAGGAATCTTTTCAAAAAGAACTGTCTGGTGTAGAAGATATTTATAAAGAAATTACCGGTAAGGAAATGACCAAATTCTACCGGCCGCCGCAGGGAATTTACAGTACCCTGAATCTGTCTATGGCCAAAGAGATGGGATATCATACCTTCTTCTGGAGTCTTGCTTATGTGGACTGGTATCAGGATAATCAGCCAGATCCGCAGGAGGCTATCGAAAAGCTGACCAGACGAATTCATCCCGGTGCTATTGTTCTGCTGCATAGCACATCTTCTACTAACGCGCAGATTCTGGATGAACTCTTGAACAAGTGGGAAGATATGGGATATTCGTTCCATTCCTTAAATGAGCTGATTGAACATTCCTGATCCCGTTCCCCGCATGCAAGATTTTCATAATTGAAGCAAAAGTTAACTCTACCCAAAAAGGAGAGGCACTCAGCAGGATCTTTATCCTTCAGAGTACCTCTCCTTTTGTTTATAAATCAATACTTATGAGAATATCAATTTATGTTACGTTATGTGATTTTGTAACCGTCCTGCATTTTTACAGTTACGGTTCGTTTTTACAAATAATTATTCAGCGTCTTCTGCTGCTTCAGTTTCTTCTGGCTCTTCTGTTGTTTCTTCGCTGTCTACAACTCCACCTTCAATAGAATTCTTATCGAATTCCGGATCAAAATCCTCTCCCCAAGGTAGATGGGAGATACCAGTAATATTTTAGCATCCGGGTTTACAGTGTTAATCTGATCAAGGAGCTGTTCAATCCCCTGTCCAATCACTTCCGGGGTTGCGCTGTATACGCTTTTACAGTCGTTGGTGCCAAGCATAAGAACGATGGTATCTACCGGTCTGTGGCTCTCAAGGATTGCCGGAAGCATTTCCGTTCCTCTTCTTTCTGTGCGGAATGGATCGTCGAATACAGTGGTTCTTCCGCAGAGTCCTTCTTCGATTACTCTGTAGCCTTTTGTTCTTACTTTGTCATCCAGGATGCTGGTCCAGCGGGTACCCCATCCGTATCTCTGATTAGTAGTTCCCGGGATTAAACCGTATGTATTGGAATCGCCGAAACATAGGATTTGTTTCATGTCTTGTCACCTTCTTATCTGATATTTTTAATGGGATTTTTTGCTTTCCTTGTTTTCATATTGATTCGATAGGAATACTATCCAATCTTTATTTTTGTTTGTCAATCCCTTTTTTGTATTTTTTGAAAATGTTTTATAATGTACCCATAACCGTGGACACGATATATTTTGAGTTCCCTCATTTATGAACACATCTAAAAAAACTGAATAAAAAAAATTTCAAGGTAGTATTTCCATACAACATTTTTTAACCATACAAAAATGGCAGAACCCCAATAAAATCAAGGGATTCTGCCATTTTATTTTTCATCAACTGTCGAAAACGGGATTTTGTTATGGATTATAGCACTGTTATTATTATTTATGCAATATCTGTTCTACTTCATATTTCCGCCGGGTACGTTCTCACTTTTGCATCTGCAGAGTAAAACGGGTATGTATTATTTCATCGGGAATTTCTTTCTTACCAGATCAGTTCTGCTTTTTCCTTATACTTCTCAGAAAATAGCAAATCGACCACGCAATACTCATTCCTGCTGCAATTCCAAAAGCAAAAAGAAATGTATCCCGCCCATATTCCAATGCCTGAACTGTATTCCCTTCCACAATACTACTCATACAATAATAAAGAGTACTTCCGGGAATCAGAGGGATTACGGAAGTAACAAAAAAGGATGTCGATGTTTCTTTACAGATTCTTGCAAGAATTTCCGCATACACATCTGTAACAAAGCCAGCCAGCAGAGTCGGAAGAAACACATTACCCCAGAATTCTTTTCCCAGAAGGAACACCAGCCAGCTAAGAAAGCCGCCAACTGCTGCCAGAGGCAGATATTTCTTTTTTATGTGAAAAAGAATTCCAAATCCTACAGAGCCGATGGCTCCGGTAATCAATTGTATAATGGTTGTTGCGATCAAAGTCCCAGCCTCCCAAATAAAATAATTGCTCCCATAAATCCAAGTGCCAGTGCCGCAGCAAGAAGCAAAGCGGCGATCAGGCGGATGATTCCGGAGAGTGTATCGCCAATAAGTATATCCCGGATTGCATTTGTCGACATCAATCCCGGGATCAAAAGCATAATATCACCGATCATAATCTTATCCATATGAAGAAACGGACATATCAAAACGGATACACAGATTACACAACCTGTAAGAAAAGACGCCGCAAACTGAAAAGTCACTTCATTCATACACACCGGACGAAGATATTGCTGTAATCCCCATATCAAAACAGCGCCAAATCCTGCCGCAACAGCATCCGAAATATTTCCTCCATAAAAAAGAGCGAAACTGCATGCTGCCAGAAGACTTCCCAGAAGTTTCCAGAGCGGATTCGTTTTATTCATATTAATTTTATCTAATTCCTCCCGAAGCTCCTCCGCAGGGACAGGACGATTACAGAAACGACGGCTCAGATCATTCAACTGCTCTAGTTTGGTAAAATCATTTCCACCACTTTCCCTGATCCGTCGGGTCTGTGTCCGCGCTCCTTCTCCCGGAAATTCCATGGTAATAACGATACTGGATGTGATCACAAAAACATTCATCTGTGCGGCACCACAGGCATAACCCATTCGGTTCAACGTATCCTCCACCCGAAAAATCTCTGCACCGCTATTTAACAGTGCGTCACCCATATCAAGAAAAATGTGTAAAAAATCTTTGGACGTCTGCATAGGAATACTCCTTTAATTTTATAGAAAAGAGTCCGGCATAATATACGCCAGCATCTCATTTCTGCACTTTTGTATTCTGATGATAGCTTATAGCAATTCCATAAATTACTGCAAACAATCCAATCCATCATAGCGTGAAGTTCTGCGTCAGATATCTTTGCCGTGCGTCAGCACGCCTGCAGGTATCTTCCTTGTCCTTCGCACTCTGCTGAACTGTCTTGATTGCATTATTTTATGGAATTGCTATAAGTATAAAGCTTAACTGCCGCTAATACAACTTCTATTTTTCTAGTGCTTTCATAAAATATTAGTCCTGAATTTTATATTTTTTATATTTCGCAGGTGTGGTCCCTGTGTATTTTCTGAAAATTTTTATAAAATAGCTCTGTGTGGAAAAGCAAAGATATTCACTGATCTGTGCTGCTGTATAATCTGAATAGGTCAGCATATTACAGGCAGCTTCTATCCGTTCCTTCTGAATATAATCTACAATAGACATTCCTGTCTCTTTTTTAAATAATCTGGAAAGATAACTGGCACTGATCCCTGCTGCCTCTGCAGTTTCTTCCAGTGTGATAGAAGCATGCAGATGAAGATGAATATATTTTACTGCCGCTTCAATTTCTCTGCTGTAATGTCTCATTCCGGACTTTTGCACTTCCTGGGCAAATCTCAGGGCTGCTTTTTGTAATAACTTTTCTATAGAAGATTTACTGGTGCACTCTTCTACTGTCTGAATATAACCGTCGCTTAATGCATAAGCAGTTTCTTCAGGTACGCCACCTTCAATCGCAGCTCTGGTAAACAGCGTAATTCCTGCGATAAACATATTTTTACTGTTTCGCAGTTCATTTCTGGACAGGATTCCAGGAGTTCCATCCGGTGTGATCTGAAAAACGGACTGTATTCTGTCTGTCTGACCATTCCTGATAGCATCATACTGCCGACGCTCACTTGCATAAGATTCATGTTTCTGTAAATTCTCACGTCTCTCAAATAAAGTATTCCTGCTTCGGTTCTCTGCGATCTGTTGTTCTTTTTCGTTATATTTCTTATTTTTCTCCTGCATCTTTATTCCTCTCACATATACAGCAATATTTTGTTATTTATAGCAATATTTTACTATATTTTATCATTTACAGGTGATATAGTCCAGATAAAGGCAATACAAACAATCTGTTCAACATATATTCAACTTATGGAGGAATTTATTATGAATCGTGATTTAAAAAAAATCATCAGCCAGATGACTCTGGAAGAAAAAGCAGGTATGTGCTCAGGTCTTGATTTCTGGCATCTGAAGAGCGTGGAAAGACTTGGAATCCCGGAGGTAATGGTAAGCGATGGTCCTCACGGGCTTCGTAAGCAGGATGACAAGGGCGATCATCTTGGAATGAACGACAGTATCAAAGCTGTCTGCTTCCCTCCTGCTGCTTTAAGTGCCTGCTCTTTTGACCGCAACTTAATGGAATCCATGGGCGAGACTATTGGCAGAGAAGCTCAGGCAAATGACGTATCTGTTGTTTTAGGACCTGCTGTCAATATTAAACGTTCTCCGCTCTGCGGAAGAAACTTCGAATACTATTCAGAAGATCCATACCTTGCAGGTGAAATTGCTGCTGCATTTATCAATGGTGTGCAGTCCCAGCATGTGGGAACTTCCATCAAGCATTTTGCAGCTAACAATCAGGAGTATCACCGCATGAGTAATTCTTCCGAAGCAGATGAAAGAACACTCCGCGAAATTTATTTCCCAGCATTTGAAACTGCTGTAAAAAAAGCTCAGCCATATACATTTATGTGCTCCTACAATCAGATTAACGGTACTTTTGCTTCCGAGAACAAATGGCTTCTTACCGATGTTCTCCGAAATGACTGGGGATTTGAAGGATATGTTATGTCTGACTGGGGTGCTGTCAATGACCGCGTGAAGGGTCTGGAAGCCGGTCTGGAACTGGAGATGCCAGGTTCCAACGGAACAAACGATACTCTGATTATTGAAGCTGTAAAGAACGGAGCCCTGAAAGAAGAAGTTCTGGATCAGGCTGTAGAACGTATCCTGAATATTATTTACAAATATGCCGACCACCGCACACCACAGGAATTTACTATGGAAAAAGACCATGAAGAGGCACGCCGTATTGCAGAAGAATCTATGGTCCTTCTGAAAAACGCAGACCAGATCCTGCCTCTGAAAGCATCTGAAAAAGTAGCTTTTGTAGGTGGTTTTGCCAAAAAACCGCGTTTCCAGGGCGGCGGAAGTTCTCATATTAACTGCTTTAAAATTACCAATGCACTGGAATCTGTTCCTGCTGATGTACAGGTTACTTACGCAGAAGGATTTCCTGCTGATAAAGATTTATATGATGAAAAGCTGGCTGCTGAAGCAGTTCAGGCTGCAAAAACTGCTGATAAGGTTGTGATCTTCGCCGGACTTCCGGACAGTTTTGAGTCTGAAGGATATGACCGTTCTCATATGAGACTGCCTGAATGCCAGAACCGTCTTATTGGTGAGATTCTGGAAGTTCAGCCAAATACTGTGGTCGTTCTTCACAATGGTTCTCCTGTGGAAATGCCATGGATAAATGATGTGAAAGGTATTCTGGAAGCTTACCTTGGCGGACAGGCAGGTGGTGCTGCTGTTGCAAATATCCTCTATGGTATTGTGAATCCAAGCGGTAAACTGGCTGAAACAATTCCGGTGAAACTGGCTGACAATCCATCCTACCTGAACTTCGGCGGCGGCGATAAAGTGGAATATCGCGAAGGTGTATTTGTAGGATATCGTTATTATGATACCAAGCAGATGGAAGTTGCCTATCCATTTGGATACGGACTTTCCTATACTACATTTACATACAGCAATCTGCAGATTTCCAACACAAATCCAACAGAAAAAGATACCATCACTGTTTCTGTTGATGTAACAAATACAGGTAAAGTTGCCGGAAAAGAAGTCGTACAGCTCTATGTAAAAGACATGACAGCCTCTGCCATCCGTCCGGAGAAAGAACTGAAAGGATTTGAAAAAGTACAGCTTGCTCCGGATGAAACCAAAACTGTAACCATGGAACTTGATAAGCGCAGTTTTGCATGGTATAACACTGAGCTACATGACTGGTATGCAGCAAGCGGAAAATATGAGATTCTGGTCGGTGCATCTTCCAGAGATATCCGTCTTACTGAGATAATCGAACTCTCCAGCAGCCAGGTAATCCCGATGCATATTCATATGAATACCACACTCGGAGAACTTTTCCGCAATCCGGCTACAAAAGAAACTGCAAAAGAACTGACTTCCAGATATTTGTCTGCAATGAACGGCGGTTCAGAGACAGCTTCAGAATCTGCTGCTGAAGCTATCACTGAGGAAATGGTATCAGCAATGACAGATTCCATGCCACTTCGCTCTCTTTGCAGCTTTGGCGGATTCTCACGTGCTGAAATTCAGGAGATCATTGATAAACTGCAGAAATTATGCTGATTGCTGATCATCTGAATCAATGAAAAGTTTTCTTCAAAAAAAAGCTCCGTTGAGATAATTTTCTCAGCAGAGCTTTTTTCAATCTTCTTATTAAAATTTATCTGAGATTCATTCCACCTACTCCATTTTCTATCAGCAAATCTTGTACATTTGTTATAAAATTTTCAGTCCATAAACGGTTCAAGAACGTATCTCAGCCTTTTAATATATAGATAATTTACCTTCTTTTTAAATGCAGGGCAATTCCAATACATGTTGCTATGGCAATAGCAAAAGGAATTGCTGTCATGAATGCTGTCCAGGCTGGGGCACTATAGCCAGCATACTTGATGCCCCACGTCATATCACAATAGTTGTATGCAACGACAGCACACATCGCACCAAACAGAAGAAAGGCCAACACATAAAATACTTTAGATAAGGTCCTCATAAAAATTCTCCTTTCAACGGAACATAACCAAATAGCTGCCAAAATTATATATATTTCAGTATACATTGCATACCCTGCAATAGCAACTGCATATTTTTCATTCTTATAAACTTTATCTGTTGCTATAGGTTCAGAGCAAACAGTAATCTTTACCTTTCTGATTCTTTATGCAGGAATTTTTTATATGTGAAATCCATTCCAAATGCTCCCAATGGTGCTGTAATGATAATTGCCATAACAGCTACTGAAAGAACTATCTTTCCACATGGAAGCCCCGCTGCAAACGGAACTGAACCGATTGCAGCCTGTACTGTTGCCTTCGGAAGATATGCGATTACACAAAAAGCTCTTTCTTTTAAAGTAAGGCTGGTTTTTACTGTGCAAAGCCACACACCGAATGATCGGAAAATCAATGCTGCAAAAATCATGGCAACTGCAGCCAGTCCTGCATCCAACGTGTAACGAATATCAACAGCAGCACCTACCAGAACGAAAAGTATTACTTCTGCCGCAAGCCAGAGCTTTCCAAATTTCTCTGACAGTCTTTTTGATACAAAAGATGTGCATTTCATTCTCAGAACACACGCCATACTTACAACTGCCAGCAAACCGGACATAGCAATTTTTCCTTCCAGCCCTCCTTCAATTGCGATTAACAGAAAAGAAAAACCAAGTACGATAATTATCTTCATACTGTTTCTCACATAATGTTTCTTTGCATATGCAGTCTCAAAAAACAGATACAACAGATATCCCACAATTGCCCCCAAAATAATTCCGAGAATAATTGAAATGGGAATGTTTGCAAATGCTTTAATATCCGCACTGCCACCTTGTGCCATACTTAAAAATGTGGTAAATAATACGATTACAAAAATATCATCGCAGGATGCCCCAGCCATAATCATCTGCGGAATTGCTTTCTCCGTTCCGTATTTGTTCTCCATTAACTGAACCATTCTCGGCACTACTACTGCCGGAGACACCGCTGCAAGTACAGATCCCATTACTGCAGCTTCTACTCTGGTGATTCCCAGAATAGACGGTGCAAATAATAAATAACCGATAATTTCAAAAGATGCCGGTACAAAAGACATCATAATCGCAGGTCTGCCTACTTTCTTTAAATCATCCAGATTCAGGGATAATCCTGCCTTTAACAGGATGATGATCAGCGCCATTTTTCTCAGGTCAGCTGAGATAGAGAGAATGCTTGGATCAAGAAAATCCAGGACATACGGTCCCAGCACAATTCCGGTTGCAAGCATTCCGATAATACGTGGCAGTTTCAATTTCTGGCAGATTGCTCCCATTGCCAGACCTACCAGAAAAATAAATGATAGTGATGTTAACATTGATATTTCTCCTTCTTTTTGTTTTCCACACAAAAAAAGCTGACACCTTCTGCGATCAATTAACATTGCTTATTAATTAATCGTAGAAGTCATCAGCTTAAATCAGCGGTTTTGGTTTCCCTGGGGAGAACTTCATTCCCCAAAATTCCTGTTCATCATACTACCTGTTTTCTCTTTTGTCAAGTAGTGTTACTGGCGTTCTTTTTTCATACCTACCAGCCAAACGCATCCCGAATCAATGCCCCAGTTTCTCCATCTATGTAAAATAATTCTTGTTCATCCGGGGAATCTTTCCACTGGTAAGGGCAGTGGAAACTCCAGACAGGCCTGTAAACGATTCCCTCTGCGGTTTCATCAATATAATATTCCAGACAGATTTTTGTAACTGGAATCGTGATTGATTCCGTTTCCCCTGTATCATTCTGTTCTGTAAAAAGACCAATTTCCCCGTCTTTTACATATTGTTCCACCGATTTCATAATTTCTTCCATAGGAAGCATAGTAACTGATTCTTCCTCTTTCACTTGAAGTGGAATCGGCATATTAAAATAGCAATCTTTAAGTTCAGGTCCAAAACCTGTATTTCCCCGATAAGAATGCTGAGAAAGTCCTCCAACCGATACTCCATTCAGCAGAATTTCCGTGTCGTAATAATCATATCCTACTTCCATGTCGCTGATTGATTTTCTTACAGAAGTTCCAATTAAATTAGCTCTGGAAAGCAGCTGATTTATAATATTTAATTCCTCATCTTCCGTATTTTTTCCTAAAGATCCCAGGTCTTTTTCACTTAATCCATCACACTGTATCATTCCGTCTGAAACGAATAACTGCAGTCCTTTTTCTTTATTTTCCCAGACCATTTCATCTGTCTCAGATTTTTCCCAGCCATCTTTTCCTCCAAACCAAGAGCAGATTTCTTTCTCTGATATGTTGCATTTTTCCAGGATTCCTTTCGAAACGTCGAAGGTACTTCCAATAATATCGGCGTCTATCGTAAGCATCCCTGATTTTCCCTGCAGAGAAGCTATTACATGGTTTTCATTTACCTGTAACACTGTTGTTTCTGAATCATGTTTTTCATTTACTTCCGTAGAATCTAAAGAATTTTCTAAACCTGTTGTTTCCTGTGTACTCTCATCCAGAGAATCCGAAGTGGGTTCTACTCCAGTATCTTCAGCCTGCAGTTTTCCTTCTTTCCTGTATTTTTCTATGATATCCCGTACTTCATCATTTAATGGAAGTGTTAACGTAAGAGTCTGAGGCGTATATCCTCTGTAAACATCCTCCGCAGGCAGTGCATAAGAGAGCATTCCTTCTGAATCTGTAAAAGAACCAGTTTTAAAAATTTTTTCGTAAACTTTATAATCTTTCCAGGTGTAATAAATCTTACCATTATAATCCGGATATGCCTGAATGGTCATGGAAAGCTCTACCTTGGAATCTTCTTTTAATATTTTTTCTGTCAATGCATCATCATACAGGGTAATATGCCCATAATAGAGATTTTCCCCGTCTATCTTATTCAAAGATGCAAGTGCATCTTCTCCATTCACCGTCGCATGGTCCCTGCAACTGATCATATAGTTCCTCGCCTCGTTTGAAGGTTCGCCCAGAAAGCTTAAACTACTGCCATCAAAATAAGCTTCTGTAATAGAAAGCATAGACTGTCTCCAATCCATCTCCTCAGGAGTTATATGATAAGAAGTCATATCTTCTACATTTTCTGCATTTGAATCAGGTTCTGTAACAATCATTTGGGCAGTTTCCTGTCCAGTAACACCCTGCTGCTCCAGTTCTTTATGAAGCCATCCAAGTTTTGTTGCAAGTACACCGGTGCTAATGCCTAATACAGCAGCCACCGGAAGAAGAATCCGAATTATTTTTTTCTTATTCCCTGAACTTTTCTTTCTTCTTTTATCTGGTTTTATGACTAAATTATTCGTGTTACCAATTCTCTCATCTGGAGAATCTAAAATTCTGTTCAGAACATCTTCCATAGCTTTATCAATATTATCGGGTATCACAGTTTCTTCTTTTAAAATTTTTCTGATTTCTTTTTCATTCATATCCATCACCTCCTGATCACCCTTTTTAATTTTGCTCTTGCCCTGGAAAGTTTAGTTGATACGGTATTGCTGTTCATTTCAAGAAGAACACCTATTTCCTTTACAGAAAATTCATCAAAATAATAGAGTTCTACAATTTTCCTACTTTCTTCATCAAGACATAAAAGCAATTGCTTCCATTCACAAAGATCCAGGTCTTCACAATGTACACCTTCTGCAAAATTTTCCAGTTCTGTGTCACGGTTCTTTTGACGGAGAATGTCTTTACATTCGTTTATCAGAATCCGAATCAGCCAAGTCTTAAAATATTTCACTTCTCTCAGCCCCTGTATATTTTCATAACAGGACAGGATTGCATTTTGCAGTGCATCTGCAATGTCTTGCTCGTTCCGAAGATAAACCCAGGCTGCCTTATATAAGCTCTGCTTATTCATCCGGATCAATTGAACAAACGCTTCTTTATCTCCGTTTTTAGCTGCTGTTACCAAAGCATCCATTTTTATACCCCCTTTTCATTTTTATAACTATTAGACTTGAAATATGGGCAGTTCCTTTCAAAAATTTTTTATTTTATACCAAAAAAGACACAGGCAATCGAAGAGGGATCGTCAATGTCTTTTTATTCTCAATTTTCAAATTTGCTCATTTATGGTTGAAAAAAGGTACTTATCTGGTTCCTTTCCATTTTTAACAAAACAAAAAAGCCAGAAAGCCTTGATTTCACTGACTTTCTGACTCGTTAGAAGCAGGGGATGAGAGAATCGAACTCCCACCAAAGGTTTTGGAGACCCCTATCATACCATTTGACCAATCCCCTATGTAAATTCTTTTGAAGAATTTCTTTTGCTGTTGCAATTATACATATAAAAGCAACGATTGTCAAGGCTATTGTGCAATTATTATAAATAATTTTGCCTACATTACTGAAAATTAGTGTCAACAGTAACATGCAGAGCGGAGATGGAGGGATTTGAACCCTCGCACCGGTTGCCCGGTCTACCGCATTTCGAGTGCGGACCCTTCAGCCACTTGGGTACATCTCCGGATTAATATCAGAAAACAGTTCTGTATATATTCAAATCTGTATATATTCCGGAACTGTTACTTATTATATAAGGAATTAACGGAAAGGTCAATTCTTTTTTATTGACGAATTCTTCTCTCTGTAATAAGATAATAGCAAAATGCAGTTATTTATTCTTGGTATTTCTGTGACTGGGTAAATATGAAGCTTATATATTTCATATCAGTTAATAGATATGTGTGATGTTCAGAAAGGTAAATGACTGTCAGAAAGTAGAATAGGATGACAATCATGACAGATAAGAAGAAAACAATTCTGGAGGCAGTGGAGAAGCTGACAGATAATTATCGCAAAGAAGATCTTTTTCTTGGAAAGGACAGAGACCGTCTTCCAAATAAGAAAGAGATTATTAACTTTATTAAAGATATGAGATCTATTATTTTTCCGGGATACTTCAGCGTAGACTCCAGTGCGAAGATGTTTCCGGAGCATTATGTGGCATATCGCTTAAATGACCTGTATGACTGCTTACAGGAGCAGATCGAGGTGGCATTTTTGTATCAGGGAGAGCCAGAGCAGCAGGCAAAAGACCATGCAGAGCAGATTACAGAGAGATTTTTTGCCAGCGTACCGGAGATTCAGTCCATGCTCCTGACAGACTTACAGGCGGGCTTTGATGGTGACCCGGCTGCCAAGAGTAAGGAGGAGATTATTTTCTCTTATCCTGGATTTTATGCAATTTATGTATACAGACTTGCACATGTCCTCTATCGTGAAGAAGTGCCATTTATCCCGAGAATCATGTCAGAGTATGCGCATGGTTATACCGGAATTGATATCAACCCGGGTGCCACGATCGGAGAATATTTCTTTATTGACCATGGTACAGGTGTTGTAATCGGTGAGACCACAGAGATTGGAAAGAATGTAAAACTTTATCAGGGTGTGACACTTGGTGCACTTTCCACCCGTCAGGGACAGTTACTTGCCAATGTGAAGAGACATCCGACCATCAGAGATAATGTGACAATTTATTCTAATTCTTCTGTACTGGGCGGTGAGACAGTGATCGGAGAGAATACCATTATCGGTGGTAACACATTCATCACAGAATCTATCCCTGCAAATACTAAAGTCAGCGCAAAGAGTCCTGAGCTTGTAATCAAGAAACCGAAAAGCGCAGTAGAAGCTACGAATGTGTGGGATTGGGAGAATTGATAATCTATACCAAATAAACTTTAAATAGGTTATTTGTTGGAGAGTTGTATAGGTCAGATGGATTGTAAATATCTGTCTGATCTATAGCAATTTCAAAAAATAATGCGAATTATATGCTATTTTGATTGTGAGTTGCAAAGATAAGGAGTTAGTCATAGGATTATGAGCAAATTTCTGTAATTTTTGAAGTAGCTGGAATGAGGTACAGCCTTGTTTTTTACCTGAAATTGTGCATACTGTTAAAAAAATAGAAAAAATTCAAAAATAGTGTTGACAAATGAAGTTTCATCATATATACTAATCTTCGTTGATGCGACAGAGATGCACAGACAACAAGCTGTGCGGGTGTAGTTCAATGGTAGAACACCAGCCTTCCAAGCTGGATACGTGGGTTC
>OGSS01000801.1_pt1 | contig 26876 bp, 24 predicted proteins | sample 1553591 | NCBI WGS metagenome assembly OGSS01 (sample SAMEA2580061, study PRJEB22360) | human gut metagenome | biome: human gut; feature: human-associated habitat; material: faeces | place: Denmark | collected 2008/2010
TGATTTTTCTGAACATTTATGGAATTTTTTCCTCAATGGTCCTTCTTTCCACACCTGTGTCAGAAACCCTTGCAAATATAAGGGGCTCCGGTTCCGGCTTCTGTTTTCCCAGGGTGCAGGATGCCAGGAATTTTTCCGCTGCCGGCCCCAAAAGTTCCTCATGAGATGCGTAAAGGACTGCCATGGTCTCCCCTGCTTCCACAGGGTCCCCATATTTTTTCCTCAGCAGGATGCCCGCACTGTAATCAATGGCATCCTCCTTCTTATTCCTGCCCGCTCCCAGCATCACGGATGCCGCTCCGATACCCTCTGTATCCATATGGGTGATGTATCCTGCCTCAGGAGCCTTCGCTTCCAGGCTCAGGGGCGCCTTATCAAAAAGCTCGGGATGTTCCACGTAACGGCTGTCCCCGCCCTGGCTCTCAACCATGGATATAAGGCACTTAAGGGCGCTCCCATCCTCCATGGCGCTCCGGGCCAGCTTCCTGCACCGCTCCATATCCCCCTTGCCTGCCATATGAAGCATATTTGCAGCCAGTTCCAGGCTGACACAGGTCAAATCCTGCGGCCCATGACCCTTCAGCGTCTCAATGGCTTCCTCCATCTCCAGGGAATTGCCGATGGCATGGCCCAGGGGGACATCCATATTGGTTATGAGGGCGCAGCAGCGCCGTCCGGCCAGGGTTCCGATGGAAACCATCTCCCGGGCCAGGCTGATGGAATCCTCCAGGGATTTCATGAAGGCGCCGCTTCCCGTCTTTACATCCAGGACAATGCAGTCGCTTCCGGCCGCCAGTTTTTTGCTCATGATGGAGGAGGCGATAAGGGGAATGCTGTCCACGGTGGCCGTCACATCCCTCAGGGCATAGAGCTTTTTATCCGCCGGAACCATGTTGCCCGACTGGCCGATAAGGGCCAGGCCGTTTTCATTGACAATGCGGAAGAATTCTTCCCTTGGTATGGCAGTCTTAAAACCGGGAATGCTCTCCAGCTTATCCACGGTCCCGCCGGTGTGTCCCAGGCCCCGTCCGCTCATCTTGGCCACCTTGACGCCGCAGGCCGCCACAATAGGGCCAGTCACCAGGGTTGTTTTATCTCCCACGCCGCCGGTGCTGTGTTTATCCGCCTTGATTCCCTCAATGGGCGACAAATCCACCATGTCCCCGGAATGCGCCATCTCCAGGGTCAGGTCTGTGATCTCCCGGTCATCCATGCCTTTAAAATAAATGGCCATCAGCATGGCCGACATCTGGTAATCAGGAATGTCTCCTGCCACGAATCCGCCCACCATATAGGCAATCTCTCCGGTGGAAAGAGCGCTGCCCCTCTTTTTCTTTTCAATCAGGTCGTACATTCTCATATCACGCACCTCCTAAGTGGTCCGGTCCAAAGCTCTCAGGAAGCAGCTGGGCCAGGGTATATTCCCTGTACTCCTCCGCACTTTTGGCAAGGATAATGCGGAATGAATCCGGGTTGCAGAACTCCCGCATAACCTGACGGCACACGCCGCAGGGCGGGCAGTAATCCCCGGCCCTTCCGTCCGGGCCTCCGCATATGACAATGGCCTCAAACTCCCTCTCGCCCTCGCTCACCGCCTTGGCAAAGGCGCACCGCTCCGCGCAGATGCCGGGGCTGTAGGCCGCATTCTCAATGTTGCTGCCTGTGTACACCTTCCCGTCCCTGCAAAGCAGGGCTGCCGATACATGAAAATGGGAATACGGCGCATAGGAGCGCCCAAGCCCCTCCAGGGCTGTCTGTATCAATAATTCTCTCTCCAAATTCCCCCTCCTCCTTCTGCCCGGGCCAGGGACCGGACCTTTGGCCGCTGACCGCGGCCCGGCACCCGGCCGGTTGTTCTCCTACCATTATAATATAAGCCACCCCCTTAAACAAGGGAAACAAACCGTCCCTCCACATAGCTTCTCAAATCCTCCGGGGACAGGGTGACCTGCACGCCTCTCTGCCCTGCGCTGACCATGATGGTGTCGTAGAGCTGAGCCATTTCTTCTATATAAGTAGGGAAATGCTTCTTCATACCGATGGGAGAACAACCGCCTCGGATGTAGCCGGTGATGCCCAGCATATCCTTTACGTGAATCAGATCCACCTTTTTCTCTCCCGCAGCCCTGGCAGCCTTCTTAAGGTCCAGCTCCTCGTCCACAGGAATGCAGCACACCAGATATCCTTTTTTCTCACCCTTCAACACCAGGGTCTTATACATCCTGTCGTGGTCCACCCCCATAAGGTCTGCGGCGTGGCTGCCGGAAAGGTCGTTTTCATCCACCTCATAGGTGCCTGTCTCATACACTATATGGGCTGCGTCCAGAAGGCGCATTACATTTGTCTTAACCATATCAAACACTCCTTTGCACCGGCTCTCCGTTTCCACGGGGGCCATGTTTCAGGAATATCTTACTCTTTTTTCCACTGCCCGTCAATCCATCCGGGACCGGCCGGGCATCCAAAAGAATATGGCACGGAGTATTCACAAAATAATATTATACGGTTATAATGGGAAATAAATACGCAATGGTCAGGAAAGGAAATCTCATATATGGAAAAGAATGATATCATCATCATACACGGAACCGACTACAAGAACATGGCCAAACAGGTCCTGGAACAGGCCGGTGTGGCGGCAGACATTGGCGATACAAATAAAAGGGTGGCTTTAAAGCCCAATCTGGTAACGGCCAAGGCTCCCTCCAGCGGAGCCACCACCCACGGCGAGCTGCTGGCCGGCGTCATAGAATATCTCCAGGAACACGGCTTTTTAAATATCACCATCATGGAGGGTTCCTGGGTTGGCGACCACACAAAAGATGCCTTCCAGGCTGCCGGTTACCATCAGGTGTGCAGGCAGTACGGCGTACCATTCGAGGACCTGCAGCGCGATACCTGGAAGGAATACGATGCCGCGGGAATGAAAATCAAGCTGTGTGACAAGGCCGCTGCCGTGGATTACATGATTAACATGCCGGTGCTTAAGGGCCACTGCCAGACCACCGTGACCTGCGCCCTGAAAAACAACAAGGGCGTGATTCCCAACTCGGAAAAACGCCGTTTCCACACCCTGGGGCTTCACAAGCCCATTGCCCACCTAAACACCATTGCCCGCAACGACTTTATCCTGGTGGACAATATCTGCGGTGATTTGGATTTTGAGGAGGGCGGCAATCCCGTGGTCATGAACCGGGTGCTGGGCTTTAAAGACCCGGTGCTCTGTGATTCCTTTGTATGCGACTGCATGGGTTACTCTGTGGAGGACGTGCCTTACATAACCATGGCCAGGGACCTGGGTGTGGGAAGCACGGACACCGCCAGCGCCAATATGATTTATCTGAACAAGGCAACGGAGGCCGACAGCAAATTCCGCATGACCAGGCGCGTGCAGCACCTGGCTGCCTATACAGCTCCGGAAGACGCGTGCAGCGCCTGCTACGGCTCCCTGATTTACGCACTGGACCGTCTGAACGACATGGGATATCTGAGGAAGGGCCTTCCTCCCGTATGCATCGGCCAGGGCTACCAGGGAAAGGAAGGCGCCATAGGAGTGGGCCAATGCACCTCCTGTTTTACCAAAACCCTGGGAGGCTGCCCGCCTAAAGCAGCGGATATCGTGGACTTTTTAAGCAGTCACTGGAAATAGACGGGGACAGATATCTGGCCCGTCTCAGAAGGCCATGTCTTAAAGTCCATGTTTTAAAGGCCATGCTCTAAAGGCCATGTCTTAAAGTCCCCGCTGCCTGAGCCAGGCCATGATATGGGCCCCATATGCCTTCTCCTTCTTGAGAAGGGTGAAATGGTCCGCCCCCTTGACAAACACCACCTTGGAATCGGGAATCTGTTCTCCCATCCACAGGGAGTGGCGGGGACGGATCATATCCCTGCGGCCCGTAAGGATCAGGACAGGTGCCTGGATGCAGGACAGCTTCTCCTTGTCCAGCCTGGGCCATCTGGCCATAAGGCCCAGCAGCTGGCGGCTTTTCACAGCCCTTTCCCTGACGCCCCGGGGCAGCGGTACCTTCTCCAGGCCGCGCCACAGGGCGTATTTTAATTTCACCTCCATAAACGAGGCTGCGCTCATGCCTTTTGGCAGGGCATTTCCGCTGACCGCCACCACGGCGGACACCCGTGACGGATAACAGCTGGCCGTCTCCAGGGCCACGTTTGCCCCGTCGCTGAATCCCAGTATCACTGCCCTGGGCACATGGAGAAATTCCATGACCTGGACCACATCCGCCGCCATATCCGGGATGGTCAGCTCTCCCCCGGCATCCTCCTTCATAAAGGAGGACCCGTGTCCCCTGCTGTCCATGAGAATCACCCTGTAATACCGGCTCATAAGCTCTGACAGCCTGGCAAATATCTCGTGGCTCTCACCATTGCCGTGGAGCATGATAAGAGGCATTCCCTGCCCCATTTCCTTATAATAAAGGGACGCAAAATGGTTGTCCACATACCCTTCCTTCATCGGCTCATCCTCCCTCCTGTTGACCTTCACCATATCACACCTCCGGTAAAATGTAAATACAGGCACAGCCCGGCAGATAGAAGTCCTGCCGGGCTGTGGTTATACGGGTCTGTATGGCCCGCTCTTATCTTCTGTTAGTATTGGCTTTTTCCACGTGAATATTCTTTCCCTTAATCTTGGCATGGGTCATGGCCTTCAGCACATCGTCCGCATAACGTCCCGGCACATCCACGAAGGTATATCCGTCATACATGTCAATGCTTCCCACCATGCGTCCCGGGATTCCTGACTCCCCTGCAACCGCTCCCAGAATATCTCCGGGAGTGATTCTCTGAGCCTTGCCGATGTTGATGAACAGTCTTGCCATCTTCTCATCCCCTTCGCCCAGCACGTAATCCACGGCAGCGCGGTCTGTTGCACCCTTGCGGCGGTTTCCGTAGGCGCTGCGCTCACGGCCCCTGCCGCGGCTGCTTCCCCGTCCAAAGCTGTCCAGCTCATCCAGGGAACGGGCTGTCTCAAAGCTGTCGATGATATCTTCGCTCTCATCTCCCATGCTCATCTTGAGAAGGGCCGCAGCCAAATCCATGGAGGTGTAATCCTCCTCCATAAGCTTCTTCTCAATGATATTCACCATCTTGGTCAGGTCTGTGTCATTTAACACATCCTGCACCTGGTCCAGAATCTTCTCCACCTTGATTTCCGTGATATCATTTAAAGACGGAATGGCCTGGGGAATGATTTTAGTCTTACAATAGCGCTGGATGTCCCTGAGCTTATAGACCTCCTTGCCCATAACAAGGCTGAACGCCTTTCCTTCCCTGCCCGCTCTTCCGGTACGGCCGATACGGTGCACGTAGTACTCGTCGTCCTGGGGGATATCATAGTTGAACACTGCTTCCACATCCCCTACGTCTATGCCTCTTGCAGCCACATCCGTGGCCACCAGAATGTCGGTGCGGCCATTGCGGAAGCTGTCCATGACACGGTCGCGCTGGACCTGCTTCAAATCACCATGAAGGCCTTCCGCAAAATAACCTCTTCCCTGGAGCTCCTGCACCAGGTCATCCACCTGACGCTTTGTATTGCAGAACACGATGGAAAGCTTCGGCGCATACATATCCAGCAGGCGGCTCATAACCTCCACCTTATTCTTCGGCTTAACCTCATAATAATACTGGGTCACCTTAGGCACGGTCAGTTCCTTTTTGATCACGCGGACCGTCACCGGGTCCTTCTGGAACTTCCTGGCAATCTCCGCGATGGCCTGGGGCATGGTGGCTGAGAACATCAGAGTCTGGCGCTCCTCAGGCAGCTGGCTTAAGATGGTCTCCATATCCTCCAGGAATCCCATATTCAGCATCTCATCCGCCTCATCCAGCACTACCGTGAGGACATGGTCAGCCTTTATGGTTTTCCTTCTCATATGGTCCATGACACGGCCCGGGGTTCCCACGATAACCTGTGTTCCGTCCTTTAAAGAACGGATCTGCTTTACGATATCCTGGCCGCCGTAGATAGGCAGCACCTTCACACCGTGCATGAACTTTGCAAAACGGCGCATTTCCTCCGCCACCTGGATGGCCAGCTCCCTGGTAGGAAGCAGCACGATGGCCTGAAGCTTCTTCACCTTCGGGTCCACCTTCTGAAGAAGAGGCAGACCAAAGGCGGCTGTCTTGCCTGTTCCGGTCTGTGCCTGGCCAATCATGTCCCGGCCTTCCATGGCTACCGGAATGGCCTGAGCCTGAATCGGTGATGCCTCTTCAAATCCCATCTCTGTGATGGCGCGGATAATCCGCTCGTCTAATTGTAACTCGTCAAATTTAACTGTCTCCATATAAAGTTAATATCCTTTCTTCCTCTGCCGTCCCATTAAAAAGAGCCTCCGGCAGGCCGCCCTGTGCATATCCCCTGACTCCGCTGCCACGCATCCGTCTGCCTGTGTCCGGGGACATTCCCCCGGCCCTCCAGACAGGCATTTCAAAACCCCCGGCCAGATACCCTGCCGGCTACGTATACGTCATACCATGCACCGCAATTTATAAGTTTCTTCGTGAAACGAAGTATTCCACGCGAACAAAAAAACGAGGGGTAAACAGGCACGTCTCGGGCCTTTCATCCTCTCGCTTCGTACGGTTATTAACTATAACAGATATGAAAGTTAGTGTCAATGGAGGGACTATAGATTTTTATACCAATTTTGGGGCCGGTTCCCGTGAAAATGCCGGAATGAAGCGATTTTCACGGTCCCAGCCTGCATTTTTAATGAATTTGCCAGACTTACAGAGGGTTAAAACAGCTATTTTCACACAATTTTACATTTCATTCAGAGATTTGCGCATCTGCGGAAGCATTTTCCTGGTGTACCCATACCCCGCAAAACCCCCCTATACCCTGACCTTCACCACAATCTTGCGCACTTTACAGGGCGATCCTGCAATACATCTGGGCTTGTGGGCGTCCTCCGGGGCCACCACCGCGCAGTCCCCGGCCTTTAAAAGGATGGTTCCGCCCTGTTCCGGTTCCTGAAAAAACACGATGTCGTCCCCTTCATTGTACGGAGCTTCCTCCAAAAGCCCTGCCCGCGCGGTGCAGCCGAACTGCTCCCGGCCCTCCACCACATACTGTATATCAAAATACAGATTGTGGGCTTCATACTTGCAGGTATCTGCAGGCATGGTGGTATACTCCTGCACCGAGGCAAACACCTCATCCCCGTCAATATCAACACGGCCCAGGGGCAGCGCCATTAAATCCGTATTTTGCAGGAACTCATAGCCTTTTTTGAATTTTTCCTCCAGGTAATCGTATTTCTGGATTAAATCAATACTTGTGGTCAGCATATCAACCTTCCTTTCCTTCGCCGTCTCCGGCAAACGCCGCGATTTCTTCGTAGAGGGCCGTGGCCGCCTCTTTGTCATAGCCGTACATCATCAGCACATCCAGGATATACGGGGTGCAGTTGATTCCTGTCAGGCAGCGGGCAAACTCCATGCCTCCAATCTCTCCCAGACACAGTATCCGGGAACGGTTGGAAAATGGCTTTTTCCACAGCTCCACCTTTTCTGTCCGGGTGAATATGGCATCCTTTTTCCTGTACTCCGTCACATGGAACAGCTCGTGGGCCAGCAGCACGTCCTCCACTGCCCTGTCTCCCAGAAGCCACTCCAGCTTTTCTTCCCGAATCAGCTTCTGCGCCCGCTTAACACTGTCCATGAAGATGGTAATGGAATCCGGTTCCTGATACTGGGCAAAAATCACATGTCCGCCGCCTCCCGGCACCTGGGGCGTGGATACCTTAAGGCCCATCCGGGCGGCAATATCCCAGACATTTGACTCCCCCTGAAACAGCCGCGCCTCACTCCGCCCGCACTCCGCTGCTCTTAAGCCGTATGCCAGCTTCTGTTCCCTGGAAAACTTACCTTCCAAAGGGTCCCTGGACCAGGCATAGAGGTACCAGGCTGTCTCGTTCAGGGACAGCAGGTGTTCCACCATGGAATGCAGGGACCGCTCCCTTGATGGGGCCGCCATCCGCTCCATCATGGCCCTTTGCTCCCCTGCCATCTCCCTGCTGTTTCCAAAAATGGCCCGAAACAGCTTTCTGCCATCTTCTCTCTTCATGGAAAAACCTCCTCTATGCCCGCCCTCTTCTATTCTACAACTGATTCTTCGCTCCGACAATCACAATATCTTCCGCCGGATCCACCATCTGCATTTCCACATCCATCAGCATGAGGATCTGCTCCAGCTCACCCGTGCCGTTAAAGTCCATGACTCTGGCTCCCACGCACAGATAGTAGTCAGGCCGCAGGATGGCATCCGCCTTGAAGATGGCCATTTCCTCCCACATCCTGGAAACAATGCTCCGGTAGGAGGATGCCTTGGCCAGGACCACTTCCCCGTCCGTCCTCTGCACCTTGATAAATCCCTTCTTATCCAGGATACGAAGGGGCTTGCGGCCCCTGCTTTCCATGTTATAGACATAGAAATTCGGCGTCTGTCCCACCAGGTTCAGCTCTCCCGGCTTAGCCCTTAAATCCTCAGCCGCCAGATTCCTGGCCTCCTCCTCGGTACACTCTTTTAAAAGGTCCGTTGTCTTGACCTCCGTGGAGCCCAGGGCTATGGCAGTGAGCTTGGAGGTCTGGGGATCAATCTCAATATGGACCTCCACGGAACCCGGGGCTGCCCCGCTCTCCACCGCCTTGTCCACTGCCTCCCGTTTGATGCTTCTGATATCTTCCGGCGTGGGGTTGGGTACCACCCGCTCCACCACGTCACGGACCATGGCCAGGGCCACGCCGATGGAGGAAATGACCTCCGCGTTCTCAGGCACACTGTATTTAATATTCATCTTGTTGGCGCAGAATCCAATGAGGGATGTGGCGCCGCCGCCCACGCCCACAAGGGATATCTGGTCATGCTCCAGCCGGTACTTGTCTGCCAGCTCCATGATAATGGGTTCTATTTTCTCATAGGCCCTGGTAAGAATCTGGGCAGCCACATCCTCCACCGTGGTGTGCAGGTAATCCGCAATAGGCTTCATGGCTTTCCTGGCTGCATTTACATTGCCGTAGGAAAAGTCTTTGGGTGTCACCAGCCCCAGCACATTGGCCGCGCAGCTGTTGGTGATGGTGATGCGCTTGCCGCTCTTTAAGCGGATAGCCACGTAATCCTCCGGATCCCCCTCCTTTGGAGAAAAGAATTCCAGCTGCGGCTCCACGATTTCTTCTTCATCCGTAAATACCGCGTAATCCAGTCCCGCAATATGGGCGGAACGGGGTCCCACATCGTGGACGCCGCTCTTGTTCACCCGGATCATGCTTCCGCCTGCAACGCCCAGCACCCGCACATCCAGTGAGCTGATATATGTCCTGTGCCCGCCCACCACAGAGTAATCAATGGCAGGGCGTCCGTTCTTGATAACACCGATATTGGTGGTGGTGCCTCCCACCTCAAAGTACACGCCGTTGGATGCCCTTAAGTACATGAGGGATCCCATAACGCTGGCAGCCGGGCCGGAAAGCATGGTCAGCACCGGACGCTTCTTCATCTCATTGATCTCCATGACGCCGCCGTCTCCGCGCATAATCATGAGCGGCACCTCCACGCCGGCCTTTCGGACGCTTTCCTCCGTGGAATTGGCCGTGTTCAGCATCTTGGGCAGAATGCTGGCGTTAATGGCAGCGGTCCTGGTCCTTCTGGTCAGGCCGTAGAGCTTGGTGATGTCCGAGGCAACGGTTGTCTCCATGCCCATCTCGTCGTGGGCAATCTCAAAGACAAACTGCTCCCCGGCAATATCATCCACCCCGTAAGCGTCCGAGGCCACCAGCACCTGGGCCCCCTCCGCCTTAAGCTCCTTAACCGCCTTCCTGACCGTATCCTCATCCTCTTCACTGTCACTCAGATAACGGTTCTTTATCTTTATGCTTCTGCCGGATCCCAGGTCGATATCCTTAAGGCGGGTCTGATGCTTTGCCAGAAAACCTTCCATGCCCTTAGGGCCCATGCCCAGAACACCCACACAGGCCACATCGCCTTCAATCAGGGCATTGGTGGCCTGGGTGGTGCTGTGGGCCACGAAAATAACGTCCTCAGGGGCAATGTCATTTTCCCTTAAGCAGTTCTGGAATGCCTTCACCACTCCGGCCGCCACGCCGTACCTGTCATCGTGTGTGGTCTTGACAGAAGATTTTCCTATGATTTCATGTGTGGCGTTGTCAATCGCAACCGCCTTTGTATGGGTTCCCCCAACGTCGATTCCCATTCTCACCAGTCTGTTTCCCATGTTTCTTCTCCTCCCGTTAACCAAACATGATAAATGTAATAATCTGCAGGATGCAGCAGATAATCCAGCCGCACACCACGCTCATCTTTAAGAATTCCTTAGTCGATACTTTTGCGTAGCTGATACCCCATACAATCCATGACTGGGTGATGCAGCAGGACACGTTCATAACCGTGGTGGCGGCAATCATCAGGGGAGCCAGGAAGGCCACCTCAAAACCCACGCCCTTTAAAATGCCCAGGGTAGCCGCGCCGCAGCCGTAAAGGGTGAAGGGGCCCCTGAACATTCCCAAAGGCGCCAGCACGCAGAAGATAACGGTGATGAATAAGGTGCTGTAGGGGATGATATTGCCCAGCAGCGCATTAAAATAAGGGATGCACAGTTCAGCCGCCTTGTTGAACATGGGAACCACCAGCAGGAAGCCCACCAGGGGAGCCGTGTCCACCACACCGTCAAAAAAGTCCTTGTTAAAGGTCCTGCAGGCAGCCCGGAAGCTTTTCAGCTTTCCGCATACAAACAGGGCATAGAAGCCGCCGATGAGGAAGCCCATGATGATGGGCACCTTGAACACAATCAGAAGGAACACAGGGATGAAGGGCGTCAGCAGGGACGGCGTGGGGGCAAAGTCCAGTTTGCTCCGCACTGGTCTTCTGGCTGCCCAGGAATGCACGGATTTCTTTCTCATGCAGAACAGAATCAGGATAATGGTGAATACCAGCTGTACCGCCAGTGCAATGCCGCCCCATTTCACATACTGTTCATAGGGGTACAGTACCTTGCCGTCCCCATCCAGGAAGAATGCGGTATACTGTCCGAAGAGTACCGGATTCAAAAACATGCCCGCGCCGATGCTCAGCATGAAGGATACAACGGAGAGCACCTTGGGGATTCCCAGGGACATGAAGATGGGAAGGATGATAACGCCGATGGCTACCACTGCCCCGGCTCCGAACAGGGAGGAAAATATGGCGGCCGTAACAATGCACAGGAGAATGCAGGTGACGGCCGGCTTGTCGCCGCCCAGCTCCGTGGTCTTTCGGATAAGGGTGGCTGCGATGCCTGTCTCCAGCAGCACCCGTCCGAACCAGGCGCCAAACACTACATTTACCAGCACCGAGCCCCAGCCCTCCGGGCCGCTCTGGAACACCTTGGAGAAGGCCTGTATCCATGTAATCCGGATGCTGTCGCCATTGGCTGCGATAAATTCAGGGTTGGAGGCCAAAAGGTTGCCGGCCATGGGAAGGATGGTCCAGAGAATGGCCATAACCAGCATTCCCATCATCAGGTTTCCTCCCCTGGCCGCATAGACGGCCAGGCCAAAGAACGATGCTAAAATCAGTATTCCTATGATATATTCCATGAGTTAAATCTCCCCTCTATCTTGCTCTTTATAACTTTGTGTTTTAGCGTTCCAGGCTGTTAAGCGTTTCCCATACCTCGTCAATGACCGGAATTCCGTCTCTTGTATTGTTTTCCCTGGTAATGAGTTCCAGTTCTCCCGGATAATATACCTCCCCGCCCTCCTCGATTGGCTCTGAGGACTTGATATCGGCCAGGATTTCATCCACGATGGCGTCGGTTTCCTCCGGGGTGTTGAATCTTAACGGGTCAATGGCTATCATAATCTGGCTCAGGCCCACCTCGTCGCCAAAGGTGCCAATCCTGCTCACGGAATTGCCGTTTGTCAGAACAGTGGCTATCAGGTCCAGGGCAATGGAGATGCCGCTGCCCTTCCAGTAACCCATGGGAAGCACCCTCCATGTTTTCTCAATCTCGGCCGGGTCAGTGGTCAGGTTGCCCTGGGTGTCATAGCCGCCGGGAACCGGAAGCTTCTGTCCCTTAAGCTTTGCCTCCTCAATCTTTCCGTAGGAGAACTGGGATACTGCGCAGTCAATGACAGCGTGTTTCCCACTGCTTCTGGGAATGGACATGATAAATGGATTGTTTCCGATTTTTCTGTCCCTGCCGCCCCAGGCAGGCATGTTGGGCATGGTGTTGGACCAGCAGATGCCGATGCATCCCTTGTCCGCTGCCTGCCAGCCATAGCTGCCTCCGCGCATCCAGTGATTATTATTTCCAAGGGCCACCACGCCCACGCCGTGCTCCTTTGCCAGCTCCACAGCCCGGTCCATGGCCAGCTTTGCATTGAGGGGGCCGAATCCCCTGTGGCCGTTCCATCGCTCGATGGCTCCCATGGCGGATTCACAGGTTGCAATGGCGCCTGAATCAATCTCTCCCTTATCCAGATATTCCACCACTCTGGGGAAACGGTTCACACCGTGGGAATAGACACCGTCCAGACTGTTGTTTGCAAATACGGTGGCCGCGTCCTTTGCATGCTTTCCGGAAAAACCTCTGCTCTCCAAAATTCTCTGAAACTTTTTTAACAAATCCTCATACCGCACTCTCATGGCTCTCTCTCCTTTTATGTTAGCTTCCTCTCTTTGAGAAAGCGCTTTCTCATGGCTTCATTATAACATTTATACGGTTTGTGTCAATACGGAAGTGGTAAATCTCTTGATTTTCATACAATATATACTATAACCCCTTCTGTTTTTTGTGCATAATATATGTTTTGTTTTCAATATTGTAAAAGCGTTTTCTTAATTATGCAAAACAAAAAGGAGCCGGTACAAAAAATTCTTTGTATTTACCAACTCCTAACTCATAAAAGCGCTTTTCTCAATATGATTGTCCATGCCCTGTTACCCGTTATATGGGGAGCCCGGAAACCCCAGGTACCGGCGCAATGCAGCGCCATCCCATCCGTCAGAATGACGCGGAACCGCGCACCACCAGCTCCGGCTGGATAGCCACGCTTGAAGCTGACTCCTTTCCTTCCATTCTGTCTTTGAGCAGGGAAGCGCACATTCCGCCCAAAAGCTCTGGCTTATTGTCCAGGGTAGCCAGCTCAGGCTCGCATATCCTGGAATCCGGCGAATTATTACAGCCTGTAATGGCTATATCCTCCGGCACCCGGTATCCCCTTTCCTTAAATTCCTTCATGAGGCCGATGGCTGTGATATCCTCACCGCATACCACCCCGTTAACAGGCCTGCCCGTGGAGAGAATCTTTCTGGCCCCATCCCTTCCCCCCTCCAAGCTGCTTTCATCCACCATCACCACCCGGTCGTTTCCGTCAGGTACATCCCTCAGCTTCATGGCCTCCAGAAAGCCCTGCCGTTTTGCCCTGCCGCTGTCTGTAGCAATGTCAAAAACATAGAACAAATCCCTGCGCCCATGGTCGAACATATAATCCGCAGCCATCCGGATTGCCTTTGTGTCATCCACCAGAACCGAATAAAAATTAGGAAGCTTTACCTGTCCGTTGGCAATGACCACCGGCGTATCCTTTATCTTGGCAGTAATCTCAGGATATTTTATCAGTTCATTAAATACAGAGCCAATGAGCACGATTCCGTCCGTCTGCTTCTCCGACAGTATCTCGAAATACCGGTCGCACTCCTGTATGGACCCCCCTGTATTGCACACGGAAACATTATATCCCAGATTGCTGAACTCCTGTTCAATCACATATATCATCCTGGCATAATGTGTCACCCGCACATCCACTGTCAGGATGGCAATATTCTTCATGGTTTTGGAAACCATTCCCCTGGCTATGGCGCTGGGCTTATAGTCATACTTTTTAAGGACAGCCTCCACCCTGTCCCTTATCTTGGGATTTACATTTCCCTTATTGTTGAGCACCCGCGAAACTGTGGAAATGGAGGTCCCTGCCTCGGCTGCAATGTCATAAATATTCATCCCTTCACCCCTTTTATTCCCTAACACTCCTGCGCTTCCATGCCTTGTTCTGCTTCCTATTTTTGGTGAAAGCCCTTTCTCTATATTGTAATGGACTTTTCCGGATTTTGCAAGATAAAGATCCCGCGGGTTCAAACCGGTTGCAGATGGAACATGGAGCCCCATGTGGAATTGGCGGTGCAACGGGATATAGCACGAAAAACAGCAGCCGTGCGCATCCCTCCCATACAGGAGTATGCGTTTCGCTGCTGTTTCTCACTGCCGTCAGGGCCTGTCCCAAAGCTGCAGGTTACCTTTTCTAAAACTGCACAACGTCCTTTATCTCTTCCGCCCGTTCCACATGTTCGGCATAGAGGACCGGCCCCTCGCCGTGGTAATCCTTCTGGTATTCAATGCCTATCTTTGCCCGGACCTTTACCCACTGCTTTGTCTTGTATTCCTCGGCTCCCGGCCATTTGCACATAAAGCCCAGAAATGTCATGTCCGCCTCACAGCATGTCATGGCCATACGGCCGGGCACAAACTGGCCCTTGGGGAATTTAGGAGATTTGAGAACCATGGCGGTGAATTCCACCACCTTGTCCTTATAGCGCTCCGGCTGGTCCATGCAGTCAATATACCAAATACCGTAATCCTCCGGCTTAATTTCAATCACATCCGCGCCAAGATCATAGGGAAGGTCCTCCTCCAGGGTAGCCTGTTCGATCTCCCCGTCCTTGTCCTCCAGGACAATCTCGCTTTCCCGGCTCATGGCCCGTATGGTCCTGCGGTACGCGGTCAGCTTATCATCGGGAATCCCGTCGCACCGGTTCATAATGACCAGCTCCGACCCCCGCAGCATGGCCCCCAGAAGCGGCTTCATGTTCTGCACATAGAGTTCAAAGGTAGAGCCGTCAATAATGGTAATCTGCTGATAAATGGTCCAGTCATCCGGCAGTTTTAAATCATCCTGGTTCCACATGCCGTTCCACTCCATCAGCACACGTTCCGGCTGGTAGATAACCTCCAGTTCGTTGAGATACTGGGGTGTCAGCTTCTCCATATCATCCACAAACACCACTGCCGTCTTATTCTTCTTTAACTTTTTCTCATCATACTCTGTATCGCCTTCCTCGCATACAATGAGGAGGGTCTTTCCCTCTGTTTTAAAATAATCCTGCTGCATGGTAAAATCCAAAAACTGGGTCTTACCGGCCTCCAGGAAGCCATTGATTAAAAACAAGGGCATGATATCGTCTTCTATCTCATAAGCCATGTCTGTTTCCCCTTATCCAATCAGCCTCTGCCGAATACGCTGTTGAGTTCTTCCTCTTTCAGGCTGGCGCCAATGACGCATACCTTGCCTGTATAATCCGGCCTGCCCTGGCGGATTTCATACTGTTCCGGCACCAGATCAAAATACAGCCACTCGCCCGGATTTTCTGTGGGAAGCATTCCCTTGGCCCTTAACACATCTCCAAACTCCCTGGTGGCGGAGAGACGTTTCAGGATATCCTCCAGCTGCTCATGGGTCACCGGAACAATGGTTTCAATTCCCCAGCTGGTAAACACCTCGTCTGCATGATGATGGTGATGGGCGTGACCGCTGTGGTCGTGATGATCATGGCATTCACCGCTGTGGTCATGGTCGTGATGCTCGTGACATTCACCGTCATGGCCATGGTCGTGGTGATGATGTTCATGGCATTCCCCGCCGTGGTCATGGTCGTGATGCTCGTGGCATTCACCGTCATGGTCGTGGTGATGATGTTCATGGCATTCATCGCTGTGGTCATGGTCGTGATGCCCGTGGCACTCCTCATCCTGGTCATGGTGGTGACCGCAGCACTCCCCATCATGGTCATGATGGCGGCTCTCCCGCACCTCTGCCAGCAGGTCATCCAGCATGGTATCCTTCTTCTCAATAATCTCCAGAAGCTGGCTTCCCCCAAGCTGGTCCAAAGGAGTGGTGATAATGACAGCATTGGCATTCTTCCCGCGAATCAGCTCCACATCCTTCTGTATTTTAGAGGCATCCGTAATGTCCGTACGGCTCAGTACGATGGTTCCCGCATTCTCTATCTGGTTATTGAAGAACTCTCCGAAATTCTTCATATACATCTTGCATTTTGCTGCGTCCACAATGGTTACAGCGCTGTTTAACTCCACATCCATGTCAGCGGATACGTCAATAACTGCCTTCATCACATCGGACAGCTTACCCACGCCGGAAGGTTCGATGATAATACGCTCCGGTTTGTACTGAGTCAGCACCTCAGCCAGGGATGTGCCGAAATCACCCACCAAAGAGCAGCAGATACAGCCTGAATTCATCTCCCGGATTTCAATGCCTGAATCCTTCAGGAAACCGCCGTCAATTCCAATCTCGCCAAACTCATTCTCAATCAGTACCACCTGTTCTCCGGCAATCGCCTCCTCCAGGAGCTTCTTAATGAACGTAGTCTTACCCGCTCCCAGAAATCCGGAGATAATATCAATCTTTGTCATTTTATTCTTTCCCTCTTTCTCAATATCCGAAACCCTGCCGCTGCCAAAAGACAGGACAGGGCCCTGGTTTTAAAAGCCTGTCAATTGAATATTGTGGCACATCCAGGGGATAAAGTCAAGACATATGGTCTCTTTCTCCTTCTCCTGCCGGAAGTATCTTGAGGAAAGCGGCATGTTTCATTAAAAAATGGAGTTTTAAAAATCAATCCGCATCACTGCATGAATGTAACTTTGACGCCCCTGTATACTTTGAAGGCCTGGGGGCGCGGCGCGAACACGCTGGCGGCGGACAGCCCGGAGGTCATTTTCCCAGTAGAGCGGGGCATAAAAGTATGATATAATAATGATACTCCACTGGCAAAGGAGGGATGAATTCATGCTGAAATTCAACCGGTACGATAGCCCTCTGGCCACCCTCCCCTCCCTGCCAATACCATATAAAAATAAAGTATGCTTGGGAGGAAAGCGCATGCTTGGCAGATCCTTTATCTCAGGAGGCGGAATATGAAAAAAAAATTGTTGCCGGTTATTATGTTGGCAATATTTGAAGCGGTAGCAATCGCACTTTGGCTGATAATGGATAACACGTTTTATCTGCTCAACTTCAGCTATATTGGTATATCAATAGCATTGGGCAGCTTCTTGTTCAGCAGGCATTATAAACATGCCCGGCGAGTGACACAACTTTTAGTCGGCCTGTATATGTTGGTATATTTAGGATTCATCTGCAATGAAAACATGCAGATTGAGGGGTTTTGGTACTATCTGTTTAACGGCGTATTTGAAGCGGCTGCCATTCATTATGCAGTCGCTAAGATATTGGGGCCACTGCTTTTCGGGAGAGGATGGTGCGGTTATGCCTGTTGGACAGCGATGATACTTGACTTTCTTCCCTACAAAGAGCCGCAGCAGCCACGAAAGCAAATGGGATGGATTCGGTATATCACTTTTACGCTTTCGCTGGTATTTGTAGCCTCTCTTTTTCTGGCACGTGCAAGAAATATGGAACGAATCATGTTTTGGGCATTCATAATAGGAAACACATTATATTATGTCATTGGCGTCATATTAGCATTCATTTTTAAGGATAACAGGGCTTTCTGTAAATATATTTGCCCCATTACCGTATTCTTAAAGCCAATGAGTTATTTTTCTTTACTTAGAATAAAATGTGATAAGAGCAAATGTATTTCTTGCGGCAAGTGCAAACGTGTATGCCCGATGAATGTAGATATGACAGATAATTCAAGAAAGAGAGAGAATGGGACAGAGTGTATTCTTTGCCTTGAATGTATAAGAAGCTGCCCAGAGAATGCTTTGTAAACGGGTAAGCAACAGCAGATGACTCATATTGATTTTGTCTTAGTACGGTAAAACAATGATATTATGGGTTCACCTTATTGGCAGATGTTCGATGGTAAAAGCAGAAAAAACGCTTCGTATTTCCGATCTTAGCGGGCTGACAGACACGGACCTGGATTTTGAAAACCGTTTTTGTTTCTCCCATATAGAAAGAAAGCCGGGAAAGCCCGGAGTTACGGGCTATACCGGCTTTCGAAAAATCATGAGAACGCCTACCCTACTGTTCAAATCCCTTAAGGAAAGCAGGGAGCCTTCCTGGCCCTGACAGCCTGCTCAAAGGCATATGCTGCCCGAATCAGCAGCGGCTCTGTAAAAGGACGGCCCACAAAGGTAATTCCAAAAGGCATGTTATCATCCCCATAACCAGCCGGCACAATGATGGACGGATAACCGGAGATAGGGGAAGAATCTGTAATGCCGGGACATACCAGTAAATCCAGCCCGTTCTCGTCCATTATGCGGTCCAATCCATCCTGCCTGGACAGCCGCAGGGCATTGATGCGGTCCAGGATATACTTTGGATCCGTACATGTACCGCTGGTGTTATACTGTGCATCCTGGAGAATGGACATACCGTATTTTAGCCCCTCTTTTGGATGGTCTCCGTAAAAATCAATCATGTCCTTCAGCGTTCTGCATCTGGTTGTGGTGCATGTGGCCAGATACGCGTTCAGGCACAGCTGGAATTCATACAGCAATACAGAGCTGTCACAGCGCAGATGAGGCATGGATATTCCCTCTGCCAATATGGCTCCTTTGTCAGACATGGCCTTAAAAGCTTTCTCCGCTATCTCTTTCTGGTCAGATGAAAACTCTTCAAAATAGCCCCTGTTGATACCCAGCCGCAATCCCTTCAATCCTTCCCGGTCCAGATACTCCGTGTAATCCCCGGGGATATCATCTTCCCTGCTCCAGGTGGAGGAATCATGTTCATCCTCTCCCACCAACAGATTCAACAGGGCTGCCGCATCTTCCACGGTCCGGGTCATGGGGCCGGCTATATCCTGCGCCGTACAGATGGGAACTATGCCATGGCGGCTGACCAGTCCCCTGGTGGGCTTGATTCCCACTGTGCTGTTTAAATGGGATGGCCATATGATGGAACCATCTGTTTCCGTTCCAATGGCTGCCGCACACAGATTGGCGGACACCGCCACCGCGGAACCGGAGCTGCTTCCCCATACATCCCCTTCCGGATTATATGGATTTATCACCTGTCCTCCGCGGGAACTGTACCCGTTGCGCATGGTATAGGACATGAAATTCGCCAGCTCCGTCATATTGGTCTTTCCCATGATAACTGCGCCTGCATTCCGAAGCCTTGTGACGATAGAGGCATCATATGGGGCAAAGTTATCCGCCAGAGCCAGAGAACCGGCACTGGTATGCATTTTATCTGCCGTATTGATGTTGTCCTTAACCAATATGGGGATCCCGTGAAGGGGGGAGCGGATTTTCCCCTTTTTCCGCTCACGGTCCATTGCTTCCGCAATATACAGTGCATCGGGATTCAATTCCAGCACGCTGTTTAAGGACGGCCCTGACTTGTCAATCTTTGCGATTCTCTCCATATAACACAAAACCAGTTCACAGGATGTCACTTCTCCTGTCTCCATGCTTTTGCGCAATTGGGCAATGGTCTTTTCTTCCACTGAAAACATGGCACACACCTGCCTTTCCCTTTGATTTTCTGCTGACTTTTGTGTTTATTGTTCTGTTTCTGCCAGATAGATTTGCAGAAACATTTCCAGGGCAGCTATCAGCCCCGTCTCATCTGCCTGAAAATGGCTGTGATGAAGGGGATATGCCGCACCCAACTTCTCATTCTGTACCCCTACCCGGAAAAAAGCCCCCGGTACCTTCTCCAGATAACGCGCAAAATCTTCTCCCACCATGGTTGGCCGTATCTCCCTGCACCGGCAATGTCCGGTTCGCTCCGCCGCTTTTTTTACTACAGCGGTTTCCCTCTCCCGGTTACACAGACAGGGATACCCTCTCTCAAAGCGATAGCTGTATTCCGTGCCATACATACTGCATGCCGCTTTTACAGCCTGTTCAATCTCATCCCGGATAAAATCAGCTGTTTCACGTTTATACGTGCGTATCGTACCTCCCAAGGATATCACAGCCGGTATCACATTATAGGACACACCGCCGTGAATCTGACATGTACTGATAACAGCTGATTCCAACGGGTCGATGAGACGCGAGACAATCTGGTTGATGTTTAGTATAGCCGTGGCAGCCGTGGTCATGGTATCCTGCGCTTCATAGGGGCAGCTGCCATGGCCGCCGCCCCCCCTGATATCCACAAAGAAGCTGTCCGAAGCCGCCATATAAGCTCCCTCAAGCACTCCTACCTCCCCGGCCGGAAGCTGAGGGTCCACATGGGCCCCGTAAATCCGGTCCACACCGTCCAGGCACCCGGCCTCAATCATGGAGACAGCTCCCCCTGGCGGTATTTCCTCTGCAAATTGGAAGATAAATACCACGGTTCCCTTTACAAATTCACGTTTTTCCTGCAGCGTTTCCGCCAGCCCCAGAAGCGCAGCCATATGAAAGTCATGCCCGCAGGCATGCATGACCCCTTCCCTTGCAGATGAGAAGGACAGATTTGTCTCCTCTCTGATTCCCAGGGCATCCATATCTGCCCGGAAGGCGATGCAGGGACCTGGCTGGTCACCCTTTATTCTTGCCACAATTCCCCAGGGGCCCCCCACTCCTGCTTCAAAAAGAATCCCCCTCTGTTCCAGAACCGCACGTATATAAGCGCTGGTCTCCTTTTCCTGAAAGGAAAGCTCTGGATTTTCGTGAAAATGGCGGCGGTATTCCTGCATCTTTGGAAATTTCCGTTCCGCCCAGCCCCGGACCTGATTTCCTGTTACCATAATGTTTTATCCTTTATCTCCTTAAACAGCATTGACAACAGCAATATGCATGTAAAGCCAAGCCCAATCAATACAACAATCATGATTGCCACAAATATCCCCTGAGGCATATACAAAACAGGTTCCATAAAACATCCCTTCCTCTCCGTTTATTATCTGCTGCCCTTTTCAATGGCAGCCGTCACCTGCTCATTCAAATCTTTCCAGTGGAAACTCTGATCTGGTGCGATTCTGGTACCCAGTGTTATAATAATCATTCCCAGCGTGGCAGATACCACAGGCGCCGCATACGATGAAATCTGGAAATAGGCAATCAATCCAAAAATCATGCTGCAGATCATAGCCACCAGAACAGCTGTCTTATTTGTCTTTTTATTAAAAATACCATATGCCACCGGCCAGATGGTGGATGCAACAGCGGAACCCGTCAGGTACAGCACCTGATACATGCTGTTCCTTGGACTCCATACCAATATCACGGCCAGCACAGCCAGGCCAACCATGGTATAACGCACATACTTTACCACCTTCTCATCCGGAGCTCCCGGATTCAAAAGGCTCTTGTAAATATCCTGAACCAGCAGGTTGGCGGAGGATGTGAGAACCGAGCTGACCGTGGAAGCCAGGGCACTGTAAATAATGACAAGCACCATGACCGCCCCCACAGGTCCCAAAAGCTTGCTTACCACAATAGGAAATACCATGTTCACCTGAGGCACCACATATCCGTTTGCCACTGCAACAAAAGCCAGGGAGCCAGCAACCACCGGCACCGTGGTCCATATAAGTCCGCTCAGGATAAAAGATTTGGCTGCCACCTTTTCGTTCGCAGCATAAATTCTCTGCCACCAGATATTGCTGTGGAATATTTCGCCGCAGGCAAACAGGAAGTTACTTCCCAGATACATAATGCCTGTACCGGAAATCAGATTCATAAGTTCCGGTCTGTTGGCCATCACTCCTTCATACACCATGCTGGGGCTGAATCTCAGGAACGCCAGGATTGCGGTGACGAACAGCACGCCCAGTATCAGCATGCTCAGTATGAAATCCGTGGAAAGTATTGCTTTTAATCCGCCGTTTATTGTATAGATGGTGCATACCACCATGATAATCAGCATGCCAATCCTATATTCCAGTCCTGACAGCGCCTGGAGAAGGATGCCGCCGGCCATGGCCTGCGTCATGAGGAACCCCAGGAAGTACCAGGCAGAAACAATCAAAAAAACAGCCCATACCGGTTTGCCGTACCGGCAGCGCATGAAATCCCCGCTGGTACAGCCATTTGGCATAATCTTCTTAATGCGCAGCGCCAAAGGAGCAAAAATACAAAGGCTCAGTCCAGCCGTCGCATACGCAAAACAGGCAATGATGCCAATTGTATATCCCTGCTCCGGAGCCGACATCGTGGTATTCCCGGTAATCCATGCAGCAATCAGGGTTGCCGTACTCAATGCAAGACCCACATTTCTTCCCGCATACAAAAAATCATTGGAATTGCGGTTCATTCTTTTTGCCATGTAAAAACCAAAGGACAGCAGTACAATGGAGATTGCCCCTACTACAATCAAAGCCATTGCCGGTGAAATAAATGTATCCATATCCTAATTCCCTCCTCTCATTTCTCGCTTCTATTCTCCTTCAAACGGGTCTTTATCCTTGAATTTATGATACCCCCATAGGATGTAGGAAACGGTTGCAGCTGCCGTAAACAAACCGGCTGCAAACACAACGACTGCGACTGAATAACTCATAGCTCCTGTTCTCCTTTCGTGTATGTATTTTTGGCAAGCAGGTCATATCATTTATAAAAAGAAGCGATAAATGATATGGTTATCCTTCATCGCTCCATTGCTGACCTGTCTTTTCCTGATTTTTATGATATCATTTTTTTCGGCCATTGGATATGTGCTTTTGGTCAATATTATTTGCCTTCTATTGGTCGAAAGTACAATTTCTATTGACACGCTTCTGTTGGAAGATATAAAATCAAGTTAAACCATGTTGCGAAGGGAGAAAAAAATTGCTTGAACGTTTAAATGCGCTGTTAAATGCCGCCCAGACCATCTGCTCCAGCCTGGACATCGAAGAGATACTGGAAAGTCTGGCCCTGGAAATCCGCAATATCATGGAACAGACAGATGCCATCCTTATCTTTTCTTACGATGAAGGGACAGATAAGCTGGTTCCCTGCCACACGTACGGAATCAGCAGCCGGGAAGCCGGACAGATACGGATTTCACCCGGTGAAACCATCGCCGGAACTGTATTTAAAACAAGGAAAAGCATTCTGCTTCCCACCCGTCAGGCTGTACGGCAGGCCATGAGAACCATGTCGTCCGAAAATCTGAAGGCTTATCAGGGGTCACTGGGGGCTCCCATCTATCCGGAAAGCGCCATCTGTGTACCCCTTCTCTACCGGAACGACTGTCTGGGTGTCATTACCATCGACCGTTTTATACCGGATACCCCCTATACAGTGGCGGATGCGCAGGTCTTTGAATCCATTGCCAACCTGGCTTCAACCGCCATTGCCAATTCCCGTATGTATCAGCAGGCCCATGAAAACTGGAAAATTTTGTCCGACTTAAATGAACAGCTGAGAATCGCCCATGAGCAGCTTGGCCATTCCATAGCCATAAACAAGGCACTGGCCGTTACCTCCCTGCGGGGCCAGGGCTTAAAGACCATCTGTTGTAAATTATCGGAAATGCTTCATTCCCATACCCTCATACTCAGCGACAGTTTGGAGCTTCTGGCCTGTAATGATACCTTCATCAAACAGGCCCAGGATTTTTCTGCCAGGCTGGCAGGCCAGCTCACAGCCCTTTCTCCTGATACATCCATAAGCCCGTTTACCTGTTCTGTCTGTGACCTTGCATCCTACATCGTGCCAATCAGCGACGGAACTATTTTTTCCGGTTATGCAGTTTTTGCCGATTATCCGGAAGAAAATTTCAGTTTAATTGAAAGCGTCAGCTCCATGGCCTGTCTGCTCCTGGCCATCGAGCTTATGAGCCGTGAAAGGGAACATCAGTTAAAAGAAGAGTTCATTGGCGAATCCCTCAATGCGCTGCTGAAAGGCAATCTGGATTCACGCCTTCTAAAGCGGCTCCAGACGATTTCCCCCTGCATCGGCCAGGGCAAAAGCCTTTTGGTGCTGATGGACGCCACCTTGTCCAGCAGTCTGGAGCTGGCGGATTCCCAGGACTTGTTATCCTTCCGCCGGCTCCAGAAAAAACTGCTTCACCAGATATCCTTTCATATTCCAAGGCCCATTTACACAAAAAAGGATACCAGCGTTATAGTCCTTTATACATTCCCCAGCCACTGGAAGGATGAAAAAATATATAATCACATCCAGGAACTGTATACCGGCCTCCAGAAGGGTCTGTCTGCCCGTCCTGCGCCCCTGCGCATCAGCTGCGGACGCGTGGTGGACACGTTCACGGACCTTCCCCAGTCCCTGACCGATGCCCGCCTGGGAATCCAATATCTCCAGACGCTGACCAATTCCCCTCCCATTGTTTTTTATCCCCAATTGGGTATCCGCAAGCTGCTGTTCCGGCATGATAATCGCGATTTGGAGCACTTTTTTCTGGATGTGCTGGGTCCTGTCATTCAATATGACAGGGAACACCATACAGAACTCCTGCCCACCATCCAGGCGTTTAAACAGTGTCACCATTCCCTGCTGCAGACAGCCTCCGCGCTGAACATACATAAAAACACGCTGACCTACCGCATACGAAAGGTCAGGGAGCTATTGAAACTGGAACATGAATTTGGCCGGCAGTGGTCGGATGTGGAACTGGCTCTGGATATCAGAGATTATCTGGACGAGACCGGGATATGGGACAATTAAAAAAGCCGGAGAAACAGCAGCCTGTAAACGCAGGCAGCTGTTCCTCCGGCACGGTTATCCGCCGGACTTGTCATTCATCGGACTTGTCATCCGTCTTATACATTCTTTGTGAGATGCTTCACGATTTTCTCCGCATCCTCCTGTTTTCCAATCACCATCAGGTGGGTATCCCCTGCTATGACGTGGTCGGCGCCAGGCATGAACCTCATATGTCCGTCCGGATTCTTCACCGCAATGACTGATATGCCGTACAGCCGGCGGATATCGGAATCCTTTATGCTCTTTCCCACCCACTGGGGAAGAGGCTTTATTTCATAAATGGAGATGCCGTCTGCCAGTTCCGTATAGTCAAACACATTGTTGGCGCTGTAACGCACCGCCGCCTTCTCGGCCACGTCCCGGTCCGGATAAACCACCTCGTCCGCCCCGTTCTTTAACAGCAGCCTTGCGTGAATATTGCGGTTCGCCTTGCTGACAACATACTTTGCCCCTATCTCCTTAATCAGGCTGGTAACCTCCAGACTGTTCTGGAAATTATTTCCAATGCAGACAAAACAGATATCGAAGTTGCCGATTCCCAGGCTCTTAAGCACTGCCTCATTGGTACAGTCTCCAATCTTGGCGCTGACCACATAGGGCAGGACAGGCTCCAGCTTCTCCTCTGATATGTCCACTGCCATGATTTGGTTGTCATGCTTGGCCAGGTTCTCACACAGGTGCTGGCCAAACCTTCCGATTCCGATAACAAGAATTGATTTCATCTCTAATACCCCTCTCTATCCTATGGTAATCCGCTCTGCGGGCAGCTGCACATGGGGCTTGCGGTTGGACCTGGTAAATGCCAGGGCAAAGGACAAGCTTCCGATTCGTCCGCAGTACATAAGCAGTATAATAACAATCCGCGAAAATGAATTCAGGCTTCTGGTAACACCTGTGCTCATTCCTGAAGTGCCTATGGCTGAACATGTCTCAAAGAACACATCCGACATGGGCAGGTTCTGAGCCACCATAATGGCTATGGTGGCTGCCAGCATCAGTCCCAGATTGATGGTCAGGATACAGGCCGACTGCCTGATGGACTCGTCCTCCAGCCTTCTTCCGAATATCTCCACCCCGTATGTCTGGCGGATATTGGAATGGACGTAAAGCAAAAGCACGGCCAGGGTGCTGGTCTTGATACCGCCCGCCGTGGAGCCCGGGCTTCCTCCGATGAACATAAGGATGGCTGACAGGAACTTGCTTCCGTCTGTCAGGGCCGCTGTGTCCACATTGTTGAATCCCGCCGTCCTGGGCGTGACCGCGCTGAAGAAACAGGCCAGAAAGCTCTCGGAACCATTCAGTCCCACCAGGATATTATTGCGCTCCATCAGGTAAAAGAGTATGGTGCTGGTGATCAGGAGAACCGCCGTTGTCACCAGTACGATTTTGGTGTGAAGCATGTAGTGGCGGAAATCCAGCTTTTTCCTGGACAAATCATCCCAGACAATGAATCCGATGCCGCCTGTGATTATCAGGAAGGATATAGTCCCTATGACCACCCAGTCCCCCTCATAATTGCAAAGGGAACTGTACTGGCTGGTGTGCCCCATCAGGTCAAAGCCCGCGTTGCAGAAGGCTGAAACAGAATGAAATATTCCATACCAGGTACCGTGGGCCAGGCCGTACTCCGGAATAAACCGGCAGGCCAGTATGACAGCGCCTGCCCCCTCGAAAACAGCCGTGCCGATGATGATTTTCTTAGCCAGCTTTACCATGCCGCCAATCTGCAGGGTGTTGACGCTTTCCTGCATAAGGCCCCGCTCCTTAAGCCCGATTTTCCTTCTCAGCACAATAGACAGGAATATACCGATGCTGATAAATCCCAGACCGCCCAGCTGAATCAGCACCAGCAGAACTATCTGGCCGAACAAGCTCCACTGGGTCCAGGTGTCCGCCACCACCAGCCCCGTGACGCAGGAGGCGCTGGTGGCCGTGAACAGGCAGTTGAGGAAGGGCTCGCCCTGCCCGTCCCTGCTGGCAGCGGGCAGCATCAGAAGCAGGGTTCCTGTCATGATGATCAGGAAAAATCCATAGGCGATGAACTGGGTCTGTGATATATGTTTTTTTAATCGGTAATGTTTTGGTTTTTTTCCAAACAACTTCTCATTCATGTTCCCCTCATTTTAAATCCCATAAGTTATTTTTACGGCGGATCGCTCCGCATAAAGAGCATTTTAGCACTTTAGCCCCGGACTGTCTACTGCAAAACAG
>OGSS01000808.1_pt1 | contig 26652 bp, 21 predicted proteins | sample 1553591 | NCBI WGS metagenome assembly OGSS01 (sample SAMEA2580061, study PRJEB22360) | human gut metagenome | biome: human gut; feature: human-associated habitat; material: faeces | place: Denmark | collected 2008/2010
AGCATCGCGAAAACGGACTTTATTGACAGACTGAAAAAGAGCGAAACCATACGGTTTCGCTCTTTTTCTCATTCTTCGCCGGAATTCTGTTCCGGAGCACCGTTTTCGCCATTCGGCTTGCGGCGGCGTCTTCCGCCTCTGCGGCGGCGACGGCGCGGCGCACCTTCACCGTCCGGAGACGGCTCATTCTGAGCATCTTCGGGCAGTTCATCTCCTGCAGTCTGCTGCGGGGCAGGCTTGCGCGGCGGACGCGGCTGCTGCGGCTTCTGATGCGGAGTCTCGCTCTTTTTCGGTGCATCCTTTTTGGGTGCGGGAGCGGCGGCATCCTCCTGATCCTCGCGCTTACGGCGTTCCTCGGCCATAGCGGCGGCATTCTGACGGTTGCGGCACGCACCCTTTACCATGCAGCACTGCGTGCACTGGAACTCGGTCAGCGAGTGCTCCGGGCTGTCGTCCAGCTGCACCTTGCAGGTGCCGCGCAGCATCTGGGTGGAAATCACCTTGCCGCGGCCTTCCGGTGTATCGACCACGCTGCCCTGACGCGGCGTGACCTTCTGCAGCTCGGCGTAGGCCTCATGCTCATACTTGAGACAGCACATCAGACGGCCGCACACACCGGAAATCTTCGCCGGATTGAGCGACAGGTTCTGATCCTTTGCCATATTGATGGAGACCGGATGGAAATCATCGAGATACGAGCTGCAGCACAACTCGCGGCCGCAGCAGCCCAGACCGCCGATCATCTTCGCCTCATCGCGCACGCCGATCTGGCGCAGCTCAATGCGGGTACGGAACACGCTCGCAAGGTCCTTAACCAGCTCGCGAAAGTCCACGCGGCCGTCTGCGGTGAAGTAAAACAGCAGCTTGTTCATATCAAAGGTGCATTCCGCGGTGACAAGGTTCATTTCCAGACCGCGGTCCTCGATCTTCTGCTTGCAGATAATAAACGCCTCGTCGGCACGCTTTTTGTTGCGCTCGAGCGTTTTCATATCGGTCTCGGTTGCCACACGGACCACGCGCTTGAGCGGCTGCACGACCTGCTGATCGGGCACATCGGTGTTGCCCTGCACGCAGTCGCCGTATTCCACGCCGCGGGCCGTCTCGACGATCACACCCGTACCGGGTGCGATTTCCAGACCCTGCGGGTCGAAATAATACATTTTTCCGTTCGATTTGAAACGAACTCCGATTATTGTTGTCAAAAAGTTTTCCTCCTGTATGATGGAAACGCTTAGGAAGCGTAACAGATGCGGTAAATATCGCTCGTTAATGCACAGGTGACAGCCGCGGATGCCGCGTTGCGCGACACACGGTCGATCAGCACATCAATAAAATCGTAGACCGTCAACAGACGTTCCATACTGACGGCGCCGGCGAGTGCCTGCGTCTGCTTGCGGAGTGCAGGCTGCAGCGGCTTTTGCGGCAGAGCCTTCGAGACGAAAATAGCGTCCCGGACAGCGGCCTGCAGAATGCCGAGCACGCCTGAGAGTGCGCGGCGCGGCGTCTTTTCCAGAACCATTGCACTGAGCATCATGCGGTCCTCGCGCCGTTCGGCAACCGCAGAGAGATAGGGTGCAAGCAGGGTTGCCGCTTCCTCGTCCGACACCGCCGCCTGCGACGGCTCGAGCGCAAATTTAGTGCAGCGCGAGCGCACGGTCTGCAGCAGCGAATCCGGCTGCTCGGCGGTCAGAATGAAGAACGCATACGCAGGCGGCTCCTCCAGCTCCTTGAGCAGCGCATTCTGCGCCATGGGATTGAGATTCTGCGCATGGTGAATGACTGTCACACGGCGTTCGCCGTCGTTCGGGATAATGGCGTTTTCCGCCTTGAGCTGACGCGCCAGATCGACCTTGAGTTCGGCCTCTCCTTCGTCCACGATCATCAGATCCGGGTGCACACCCTGCTCCACCTTGCGGCACGGCAGACAGTTTCCGCACGGATGACTGCCCTTACCTTCGCATAAAATACCGGCCGCGAGTACAGTCGCAAGGGTTTTGAGCGCCGCCGGATCGTCACCGGACAGCAGCACGGTCTGCGGAAACCGCTCGTTCAGCGCATGCTTCAGGCTGTTTTTGAGCGCATTGTTGCCTGCAAGTGCGTCAAATGAAATCACAGCTTTTCAAAACGCTCGACGTTGAGTACAAATACGGTTGCGCCGCCGACTTCGACCTGCACCGGCGTGGACGGGAAAAAGCCCATGCCAAGTTCAGCAGTTGCCGGCATGATCTGCTTGCGGGAGGAGGAGTGCTCGCGGATGATGTCAAAGCACTCATCCAGCTTGCTTTCGTCCAGACCGATCAGGATCGTGACGTTGCCTGCTTTGAGGAAACCGCCGGTGGTCGCCAGCTTGGTGATGGAGAAGCCTGCTTTCATCAGGCTGGAGATAACATCCTGCGAATCATCGTAATTGATGATAGCCAGTACCATTTTCATAATAGTAACCCCCTATACGCATTGCTGCGCGGAAACATATCGTTTGCTTGGATGAGATGCGTTATTGATGGACAACAACGGTTATTTCATCTATTGTATTGTACCATCTTTCACGGATAAGTGCAATGTGCGCTCCTGTAATTTTCTCGCCGGGCCAGAGCAGCGGCACACCGGGCGGATACGGCGTGACCGGACGGGCGCAGACCAGACCCTCGGCAGCGGCAGGCTGGACTCTGCCGGTCTGTGAGAACCATGCGTCGCGCACACTCATCACGCGCTCGGCGGGCGGAAACGGTGCGGACAGGGACGGCAGGGGAATCAGCTCGCGCCGTCTGGAAATGCGCCGCAGACCGCGTTTCAGACGGCTGATCGCACCGTTCGGGTCGGAGCCGGTGAGGATGAACACAACATTGCGATCGTCCGCCATCTCGCACGCCACGCCGCATTCGCTCCACAGCGTATCGGCCAGCTGGTAACCGGTGATGTCGGTTCCGGCGGTGCACACCGTCAGACGGCATGGGTCAAGCGCAGGAAAATGATCCTCGGTCAGTGCGGTGAACATGGTTCGGTGCTGCACATAGGCACGCAGTTCGGCGCAGGTTTCCGCCGAGCGGCGGTACTCCGCGTGACCGGGCCCCTCGGTGTAGGCACGCGCAAGGTCAATGGATGCCATAATGGGATAGGACGGACTGGATGTGCCGAACAGCATGGTGTTTTCGCGCAGTGCGCGGCGGTCCACGCCTGCCGCGGAGAGCAGAACGGCGCCCTGTCCCATGCACGGCAGCGTTTTGTGCATGGAGAGCACGGCCATATCCGCACCTTCCGCGACCGGCGTCGGCAGGCCGACGGCAGGGAAGGGTGCACCGTGTGCACCGTCTACGAGCAGCAGCTTGCCGTGCGCGCGGCACAGATCGGCAAACTCGGGAATCGCCCGCCGGATGCCGTAATAGGTCGGAGAGGTCAGAAGGATCGCCTTGATCTCCGGATGCGCGATCAGCTGCGCTTCCGCATCCTTGACCGGAAGCGCACCGGAAACCGCGAATGGCTCGATCAGCGGTGCAGAAAAGAAATACGGCGTAATGCCGAGCAGCGCGCAGCCGTAGCAGACGGACTTGTGTACCTCGCGGTCGAGCAGGACAGCGCCGCCGCGTCCGACCGCTGTGCCGAGCATGGCGAGAATGCCCTGTGTCGAGCCGCTGGTCAGAAAAAAGCAGTCCTCCGAGCCGAAATACCGCGCGGCGGCAACCTCCGCATCGCGGATAGGACCTTCACCGGTGTACAGGTTGCCGGTGCCGTAGGTTTCGGTAAAGTCGATGGCAAAAATATCCGCGTATGTGTTGAAAACCGGCTCACCTTTGTGCCCGGGCATGTGAAACCGCGCGGAGTCGCTGGTCTCGAGCAGCTGCAGAGCATGGAACAGAGGCGCCGTTGTGAACGGCATCAGGCGGTTGATCTGTCTGTGATTGGGACGGTGGCTGTGCGGCGCAGCCGGTCGGCGGTGGTGCATAATACAGTTGACTCCTTACTATTATAACTGACTATCAGTATAGCAGAAGGGGAGTAGGTTGGCAAATTGAGAACAACACAGTATAATATTTTCTAAAAGTGTTAGTGCCGGGCGGGGGGGGGTCACCCCGCCCGGCAGTAGTCCGGATAGACAGTCATAAGAGAGAACATGGGTGCAGTTCATATTCGCAGCTGTACATTTATCGATCACAAAAAATTACTGATTTTTGATTACGCATTACTAATTTTCATGAACTGTCCACAATGTGCAGACAATCGTTTATTCATTGCGGATTTTTTGGGACATTTTTCGGTAGCCAACGGAAGGGGTTTGTATTATAATAAATAATACGTTCCATTCATAAAAGTAATATCACCGCGACAGACTGTGATATGTAAACCAGGAACGTCTTTACGCTTATATTTGAAAGGCAGGCTATTCACTATGGCAGACAATCGTATCTACAATTTTTCCGCAGGCCCCTCCATGCTTCCGGTTCCGGTGCTTGAGCGCTGTGCAGCCGACATGCTGAACTATCAGGGCTCCGGTATGTCAGTCATGGAGATGAGTCACCGTTCAAAGGTATATGACGGCATCATCAAGGAGACCGAGGCTACGCTGCGCCGCGTACTCTCCATTCCGGATAACTACAAGGTTCTGTTCCTGCAGGGCGGCGCTACCACCCAGTTTGCAGCGATCCCGATGAACCTGCTGAAGACCGGCAAGGCTGACTATGCGCTGACCGGCAGCTTCGCTTCCAAGGCCTACAAGGAAGCACAGAAGTTCGGCGACATGCACGCTGCATTCTCTTCCAAGGAGACCAACTTCGACCACGTTCCGACGCAGGATGAGCTGGATATCCGTCCGGATGCCGACTACTTCTACATCTGCGCTAATAACACCATCTACGGCACTGAGTATCAGTACGATCCCGAGACCCCGGCAGGCGTTGAGCTGGTAGCGGATATGTCCTCCAACATCCTGTCCAAGCCGGTTGATGTTTCCAAGTATGGCGTCATCTACGCCGGCGCACAGAAGAACATGGGCCCGGCCGGTGTTACCGTTGTCATCGTCCGCGAGGATCTGCTCGGCAACTATCCGCTCGAGAAGTACCCGGTTATGCTGGACTGGAAGACCATGGCTGACAAGGATTCCATGTACAACACGCCTCCCACGTACGGCATCTATGTACTCGGTCTGGTTGCCAAGTGGGTTGAAGACATGGGCGGCGTAAAGGCTATGCAGGAGCGTGCTGAAAAGCGTTCCTCCATGCTGTACGATTACCTCGATTCTCAGGACTTCTACAAGACTGTAGCCGCAAAGGATTCCCGCAGCCACATGAACGTAACCTTCCGCACCGGCAACGACGAGCTGGACGCAAAGTTTGCCAAGGAGTCCATGGCAGCCGGCATGTCCAACCTGAAGGGCCACCGTTCGGTAGGCGGCATGCGTGCTTCCATCTATAACGCAATGCCGATCGAGGGCGTTGAGAAGCTCATCGACTTCATGAAGAAATTCGCTGAAGAAAACAAGTAATTTCTATCCATATAGGAACATGATTCCGTAGGGCGCGACGACCTCGGCGCGCCGCTCTTAAATGAGTGCAGCTGGCATATACGGCGCGCCGAGTCGTCGCGCCCTACGGTTAATGATCGAACAAAGAGGAGTATTCCGATTATGTATAATGTAAAACTCTACAACAAGATCTCGAAGGTAGGTCTGGACGATCTCGATCCGGCAAAGTATACCTGCTCCGAGGATTTCACCGATTATGACGCCGTTCTGGTTCGTTCTGCCAAGCTGCATGACGTCGAGTTCCCGAAGAACCTGCGCTGCATCGCGCGTGCAGGCGCCGGTGTCAACAACATTCCGATCGACCGCTGCTCCGAGGAAGGCATCGTAGTCTTCAACACGCCGGGTGCAAACGCTAACGCCGTTAAGGAGCTGGTTATCTGTGCACTGCTGCTGGCTTCCCGCAAGGTGGTACAGGGCGCAAACTGGGTTAAGGGCCTCAAGGGCACGCCGGATATCGGTCCTGCTGCAGAGAAGGGCAAGTCCACCTACGCAGGCCCGGAAATCGCCGGCAAGAAGCTGGGCATCATCGGTCTGGGTGCGATCGGCGTTAAGGTTGCAAATGCGGCTGTTGGCCTGGATATGGAGGTCTGGGGCTATGATCCGTACCTGTCGGTTGACGGCGCACTCAAGCTGTCCCGCTCTGTCAAGCACGTTACCGAGCTGGACGAGATTTTCGCAAACTGCGACTACATCACCATTCATGTTCCGCTGAATGCTGACACGAAGAACACCATCAGCGCAGAGGCGATCGAGAAGATGAAGGACGGCGTGCGCGTTATCAATCTGGCACGCGGCGAGCTGGTAGACACCAAGGCAATGGCCAAGGCGCTCGAGAGCGGCAAGGTTGCAGCATACGTTTCCGACTTTGCTTCCGACGAGATTCTTGAGCAGGAGAATGCCATCACGCTCCCGCATCTGGGTGCGTCCACGCCGGAGAGCGAGGACAACTGCGCTAAGATGGCTGTTTACGAGATCACCGAGTACCTCGAGAAGGGCACCATCCGCAACTCTGTCAACTTCCCGAACCTCAAGGTTCCGTACGAAGGCGGCTACCGCATCTGCATGATCCACAAGAACATCCCGAACATGATCGCGTCCATCACCTCCGCTGTTCGCTGCAACATCGAGAATATGGGCAACCGTTCCAAGGGTGACTATGCGTACACCATCATCGACACCGCAGAGGCTCCCACCGAGGCCAACCTCGACGAGCTGCGCGCGATCGAAGGTATGATCTCTGTCCGCACGATCTGATTGCCATAAAACCGATAAAACCGCTCTGAATGCAGATTCAGAGCGGTTTTTTTGTTGCTTTTCTGTGCAAATTGAATATTGTCGAATTTGGTCGAATTTTCGTAGAATATGGAAATGCAGGATAAGACAGCACCGCAGCTTTCATTGTGCGGTGCTGCCGAATGCTGCAGGATGACTATTTTTACAGGAGGCTTCTCAATGGAGAACATACGCATTTACGAGGAGGACGGCTACATTCACTTTATCATGCGTCCGGAGGACCTGATGCGGCTGCGCTACTCGACCGAAGCGAAAACGCCGTTTGCAGACTTCATGGACCGCTGGCTGACCCAGATGAAAACGCAGGTGCGCGAAAACACGATGGACGGCTACCGCTACGCATTTGAAAAGCACATCAAGCCGTTTTTTACCGCACGAGGAACAACGCTTGCCACGGCACGGCCGATGGATTTTCAGGATTTTGTCAACCTGAAATTCGATCAGGGGCTTTCACCGACTTCAATCGTCAAGTTCCATTCCATCATGCACAAGTGCCTGAAATACGCGGTAGCACTGCAGATTATCCCGACGAATCCGTCGGATAATGTCATGCTGCCCAAGCGGACGCGCTTTCGAGGACAGGTGTACGACCGGACGCAGATCAACATTTTTCTGGCAGCGGCGCTGCAGTCACCGGCAGAGGCGGCGTTTGTGCTGGCGGCAACGTATGGTCTGCGCCGCAGCGAGTGCGCCGGTCTGCGCTGGTGTGCCGTGGATTTTCGGGCACGGAGCATGGTCATCAATCATACGGCGGTGCTGTCCTCCGGGCGCGTGATCTATGCGGACAGCGTAAAGACCAAATCCAGCTATCGGACGCTGCCGCTGTCCGACTCGCTCCGGCGGTATCTGACCGATCTGCGCCGCAGACAGAACGCCAACCGTAAAAAGTACGGCAAAGCCTACTGCCAGAGCGATTACGTCTGCTGCCGTGAGGACGGTTCGCCGCTCCGGCCGGATTACATTTCGCGTGAGTTCGAGAGGGTGTGCCGCCGCGCGTGCCTGCCGCGCATCCGGTTTCATGATTTACGGCATTCGGTTGCAACGATTTTACTGCAGCAGGGCTTTTCGCTCAAGCAGATTCAGGACTGGCTGGGGCATTCCGACATCTCCACCACAGCCAACGTTTACGCGCATGTGCCATATGTGGAAAAGGTATCCATCGCCAAGAGCGCAACACCGATTATCGGAAACTGATGTGCATTCTGGGAATGTAACATAATCGTAACATTCCGGCGGGTTGTTTCACCATTGTTACACTTTGCTGCCTGACCTTGTATGAGCGTGCGTGATTGCTTATAATGTATATTGTATAAGAATAACAAGGATAGAGAACTTTACACAATATACAGGTGAAGCATATGTTCAAAAAAACACTTTCCGCGCTGGCGGTTGCGTGTGTGATGCTGGTGAGCGCGGCGGCGGCCGGCACCATTTTTCCGGCAGAGTACACTGACATTGACGGCGTGACACGCGCAGGCTATCTGGATGAGGACGGCATGACCGTGCTTCCGTTTGCTTACGCACAGGCAGGCGATTTCGCGGACTGCGGACTCGCTGCCGTAGAAAACGAGCAGTGGCAGACGGCGGTGATCGACCGCACGGGCAAGATCGTCATTGCATACACGGATTCGCCGGTTTCGGTAGATTTTTCGGATACGATGGTCGCGTATCGTTACACTGACCACAGCGTGTATTATGCGACTGACGGCAAGCGCATTGGCTCATATCCGGGCGCGGTCGGCTTCTTTGAGGACGGACTGCTGCTGTGCAGAAATGCGGATACCGGGCTGTATTCCTATGTCAAGCAGGATGGTTCGACTGCCTTTTCGGGCAGCTACCGTAAGGCCGGTGCCTTCTCAAACGGCAGAACGCTTGTGCAGACGCAGGACGGCGATTATCAGGCGATCGACACCAAGGGCACGGTGCTGTACACTCTGCCGAATGACGTAACGCCTTCCTATATGACGATTTACGGTGAGAGCACGGTGGTCGTCACCAACGGCACCAATCAGGCACTGTATTCGCTCTCGGAGGGCAAACTGCTGACCGAGTTTCTGTACAACACCATTTCGGAGTTTCACGACGGCGAAGCAATGGTTCGTCAGATCAACCGCTGGGGTATTATGGATACCACCGGCAAGCTGCTGACGGCACCGACGTATTACTATCTGTCCTACATGGGCGAGGGGCTGTACGCGGCCCGCAGTGAGGACGGCTCGGTTTCCGCGGTGGATGCGGGCGGCAGCCTGTCTTACCGCACGCTGAGCTACATCAGCGGCTTCTCCGAGCTGCGCTACGGTCTGTCGTGGCACAACACCGCAGACGGCACACTGATTTTCTTCCGCAAGAACGGCGGCTTTGCAGCATCCGTTAAAGAGGCGGAGAACCCGACCATTCTGACCGAAAACGTGGTCTGCGTCACGCAGGACGACACCCGCAAGTATATTGATCTGCGCAGCGGCAAAACGCTGTTCGAGCAGCCGAAGTCGTTCGACCTTGGCGACGGCATCACTGCAAAGACCGTGCATTACGAAAAGTTCATGGGCTATCAGCAGGACGGCACGGAGCATGGATGGGATGTCGATTTTCCGGAGATCAGCGGCCTGAGCGACAAAAAGGTGCAGAACGCCATCAACAGCGAAATCCGCTCGTTCTTCCTCAAGGGACCGTCCGTTACCGCCGAGTATGATGCGCTCGAGGGCAGCTACGGTGCGTCCGTGGAAGGCTCGGTGCTCGTTGTCTGGGCCAACTGCGAGAGCGGCAAAGGCGCCGGTTCGTCGGTCTGGAATAACTGTCTGGCGTTTGATCTGCACACCGGCACGCAGTACACACTGAACGACCTGCTGACCGGTGACTACATCGAGACGGTCAAGAAGCTGCTGCCGGACGATCATGCGATTTATCTGTACAGCTATCCGCGCATCAGCACGAAAGGCGTAACCTATTTTTACAACGAATACGAGAGCGCTTCCCGCCGAGCTTATACAGAGGAATATCTGCTGACGTTTGAGCAGCTTTCCGGTGTACTGAACCGGAACAGCGCGTGCTATAAGGCGTTGATGACGTCGTATTCGCCCAAAGTTTCGGCTGCTGCGACCGGCTACAGCGATGTAAGCAGTACCTGCTGGGCACTGCAGTATATCAATACAGTGACCGAACGCAAGCTGATGACCGGCGCGAACGGTAAATTCCGTCCGAACGATAAGATCACGGCGGCCGAAGTCTGCACGACTATCGCGCGTCAGCGCGGTCTGTCCGGCAGCGGCGCACTGCCCGCAGGCGTTCGCGCAGGCGAGTGGTACTCGGATGCGGTCAGCGCGGTGTACACAAACGGTCTGCTCGAGGGCCTGAGCGATAACTTCCGGCCGACGGCTGCCATGACCCGCGAGGATGCGATGCAGCTTTTTGCAAATCTTCTGCAGGCGGACGGCACTGCGGCCATGAGTGATGCCGAAACCGCACAGACGCTGGCGTCTGTCAAGGACGCAGGCTCTATCTCGGCGGACCGCCGAAATGCGGTTGCACTGTGTATGCAGAAGGGTTTGGTGCAGGGCTTCAGCGACGGCACGATCAAGCCGCAGGGTACGTTCACCCGTGCGGAGTTCGCAAAGCTGCTGACGACGATTTAATTGAAAATGAAGAATGGAGAATGGAAAATGCTCATGCAGCATTCCGTTCTCCATTTTTGTTTAGGCATGAGAAAACCCCAGAGACTACCACTCTCCGGGGTTTTCGCAGCTCATGGTTGTGTCACATCGTTGTTAATAGTTATAGCACCGATCTTGCGATAATGCAAGCACTCCGCCGATTATTTTACCGGAATCGTAATATCACCGATGGTGACGGACGCCAATTCATCAAGCGGGAGAATGGTATCGAACGTGCCCTGGCGGGTGCAGACGGTGTTGCCGTCATGCGGGTCCATGCTGCCGCCGCAATCCGAGAAATCGAGCACAGTACCGTCCGTCTTGGTGACGAGCAGCTTCGCGGAGTAGGACTCCCATGTGCTGCTCACGCTGGCAGGTTCCTGACCGTTCTCCTGCGGAATCTCTTCGCCGTTCTCGTCGTACAGCGTGTCGAACGTCGCCTCGCCGTCCACCGTGTACACCACATGGTAGCCGATGGGCGAGATAACGATGGTATCGACAGCGGCGCTCCGTCCGTTCACATCGATATTTTGACCCGCAGGCAGCTCGACCGCGCTGTTCCCGGCCTCCAGCTGAAACTTGAGGCGCCATGCGCCCTTGGCGATAGTTGTCGGCTCACCGTTTTCACTGTTCAGCACGCACAGGTCGCCGAGAGTGATCTTAACCGTGCCGCCAGTCTGCACCGTATCGTTGTACGACATGGTTTCGACATACTGGATGGCGTTGTCGCTCGGATTTTCGTCATAGAAGTAGCTGCTGCCGGACGCACCGTCCACGCCGCGTCCGATGGTGCTGTCCGAACGCTTCCAGTACAGGTCGTACAGGCCGGTATCCGGGTTTTTCGTGCAGTCGAACGCCGAACCGTCCTCCTTTTCCAGCGTGTAGGAGATAAGGTAGTTGTAGCCATCGAACAGAATCGCATCCGCGGTGACGGTCACGCCGCCCGCCGTATCGCTTGCGCCGATCGGGCGGCCAATCTGGTCGATGATTTCGGTGTCTGCTGTCGGACCGAATACGCCGGCAAATGCGTCGCTCGCGGACTTGAATACGCCGGTTGCACCCGCACCGATGCTCAGAACCAGAGCGGCAGCCACGCCGACCGCCGCGATGCGCGGAAAACGGCGTACACGATGAATGGCAACCGGCTGCTCGGCGGCGGCCATCAGGCGATTGACCATGCGGCTTTTCGCCTCGTCGGAGAAGCGTAGCTCGTCCAGTGCGGAATTATACATTTTGTTATCATTATACTCTCTGTTCATAAAGATCCCCTCCCAAGGTGGTGCGCAGGCTTTTGCGCCCGCGGCTCAGGTGTGCGGAAACGGCAGACTCGCTCTGACCGAGCAGAGACGCGATTTCGCGCACGGAATAGCCCTCGTAGTAGTGCAGATAGACCGCTTCACGGTATTTGCACGGCAGTGCCATCACCGCATCGAGCACATCGGAATCCGGTGCGGCAGGCGCGGGTGTCGCGGCAGCGGCTTCCAGACCGACATTGCGCCGGTGCGCGGCGCGCAGGCTGTCCTTGCAGGCGTTGGCGGTCGCGCGGATGATCCACGCTTTTTCGTGCGCCGGACTGTCAAAGGTTTGACCGCCGGTCAGCAGCTTGAGGAAGATATTCTGGCAGATGTCCTCAGCATCGTGGGTGGACTTCAAATAGGTGTAAGCTAGCCGCAGGATCAGGTCGGAGTACGTCTGCACCAGACGTTCGGCGTCTGCCCTGTCAAATTGTTTCATTGGTTTCAGCTCCTTTGGAAAGCAACGTTGCATTCACCTATAATACGATTGCGGATTGCGTATCCTGACAGAGAGGATAAATTTATTATAACATAAATACGTTGGCGGGCACCGTTCCCGCGCGCCGCAGAGCGTACCTCTCGCTTTTCGTCAAGCGTAAAACCTTCGATTTTGCAAGGGATAGAAAGACACCTGTCCGTCTGCGTGTTGTTTTTCAACAGAATGCCCAAAAAACACAGGTAAAATTGTAACAAAGTAATTGTTAAAAAATCTACAAATACCCTTTGCAGAAAGCCCTGTTTATGGTATCCTGTTAAAAGAGCACATGCGCTCTGCCGGGAGCGCTCATAAGATAGTACAAAGGGACGACCCGCTCAACGGGTTGCAAAGGAATTCAGGAGGATAAAACAAACTATGGCTATGAGAGGTGTAGAAACCCGTATTCAGGAGATCCGCCACCGCATTTTCACCGAGGTTGCCCGTATGGCGTACCATACTGAGTGGCCGACCGACCGCCGCATCGAAGCACTGCCGTTCGACATCATGCCGGGCGAAGTGGGCAACATCCGCAACGATATTTTCCTCGAGCGCGCTATTGTCGGCGAACGCCTGCGTCTGGCGATGGGTCTGCCGTGCCGCAGTGCCGCCGAGCATGCGCCACTTTCGGATAACATCGAGGCTGCCACTCGCGAGGAAACCTACTACACGCCGCCGCTCATCAACGTGATCAAGTTCGCGTGCCACGCCTGCAAGGAGAACGAGGTCATGGTCACGGACGGCTGTCAGGGCTGCATGGCGCATCCGTGCGTTGAGGTATGTCCCAAGGGCGCAGTATCGCTCGACCGCTTCAACGGCCGTTCTGTTATCGATCAGGAGAAGTGCATCAAGTGCGGCCGCTGCATGGATGTCTGTCAGTATCACGCCATCATCCGTCAGGAGCGCCCGTGCGCGGCAGCCTGCGGCATGGATGCCATCCACAGCGACTGCAATGGCAGAGCCGATATTGATTACGAGAAGTGCGTTTCCTGCGGCCAGTGCCTTGTAAACTGCCCGTTCGGCGCGATCGCAGACAAGTCGCAGATCTTCCAGATGATCCGCGCCATTCAGGCGGGCGAGCGTGTCTACGCCGCTGTCGCACCGGCGTTTGTCGGCCAGTTCGGCCCGAAGATGACACCGGGCAAGCTGCGTGCCGCGATGAAGCGCCTCGGCTTTGCCGATATTATCGAGGTTGCCATCGGCGCGGACCTGTGCGCCGCACAGGAGGCCGAGGACTTTGTAGAGGAAGTACCGGAGAAGCTGCCGTTCATGGCGACTTCCTGCTGCCCGGCGTGGTCGATGATGGCAAAGAAGCTGTTCCCGGAACAGGCCAACTGCATCTCGATGGCGCTCACCCCGATGACCCTGACCGCCCGTTTGGTCAAGCACCATCAGCCGGGTGCAAAGGTGGCCTTTATCGGCCCGTGTGCGGCAAAGAAGCTCGAGGCGATGCGCTCTGATGTACGAAGCGAGGTCGATTTCGTGCTCACGTTCGAGGAGATGGCCGGCATTTTCGAGGCCCGTCATATCGATGTGGAAAACCTCAAGGAGGATCCGCACGGCATCAACGATGCTTCGTCCGACGGCCGTAACTTTGCGGTATCCGGCGGCGTAGCCAAGGCCGTTGTCAACGTCATCAACGAGAAACACCCGGACCGCGAGATCAAGGTCGCCAACGCCGAGGGTCTGCGCGATTGCCGCAAGCTGCTGATGGCCGCCAAGGCCGGCAAGTACAACGGCTATCTGCTCGAGGGCATGGCGTGCCCGGGCGGCTGTGTGGCCGGTGCGGGCACAATGCAGTCCATCAAGAAATCCGCTGCGGTAGTCGGCATGTATGCCAAGCAGGCGGAGCACCAGACTGCAACCGGCACACATCATGTTGCCGAGCTGGATAAGCTGGTTGATTAAAAATAATGCTATAAAAGCCACCGTATCGGATGATACGGTGGCTTTTCTGCTGTATTGGTGCGGAATGGAGAATGGTAAACCATGTGGCCCATTCTCCATTTTCCATTTTCAATCCTCAATTATTTTTCCGGCGGCGTAATTGCCACCTTCATGACCCCGTCGCGGCGCTTCTCAAACAGATCGTACGCCGCTTCGATCTCATTCAGCGAGAAAATATGCGTGATGAGCGGTGTGGTATCCAGCTGACCGCACTCGATCAGCCGCAGGATTTCTGCGGTGTCGCAGCCATCCACGCCGCCGGTCTTGAACGTGAGGTTTTTGCCGTACATATCGGGCAGCGGAAGCGTCTGCGGCTTGTCGTACAGTGCAACAATCGAGACGATCGCATTCGGTCGGGCGCACTCCCACGCGAGACGGAAGCTGTCGTCCGAGCCTGCCACTTCGCAGACCACATCCGCGCCGCCGTGCGGGCTGTTGAGCTGCACAAACTCCTGCGCGTGCTCGGGCGTGATGGTCAGCACATCCGGATAGTGCTCGCGCACAAAGCGCAGCCGCGCCGGATCGGGGTCACAGATGATGATCCTGTGCGGGTGATGCAGCATGGCGCACAGCATGGTGCAGATGCCGGTGGGCCCGGCACCGAGGATAAGCACGGTGTCACCCTGCCTGATCTCGGAAATCCTGGCTGCCCAGTAGCCGGTGGCGAGTACATCACCGGCAAACAGCGCCTGCCGGTCGGAAACCCGGTCGGGAATGACAGTCAGACCCTGATCGGCATACGGCACGCGGACGTACTCCGCCTGACCGCCGTCAATCCGGCAGCCGAGCGCCCAGCCGCCGTTGGGATCGGTGCAGTTGTTGACAAAGCCGTGCTGACAGAAAAAGCAGTGTCCGCAGAACGTTTCCACGTTGACGGCTACACGGTCGCCGGGCTTGACGGTTTTGACTGCCGAACCGACCTGCTCGACCACGCCGACCATCTCATGGCCGACCGTAATACCGGGTACGGCACGCGGCACCGAGCCGTGCTTGATGTGCAGATCGCTCGTGCAGATGCTCGACATGGTAACGCGCACCACCGCGTCTCCTGCATGCGTGAGAACGGGTTCCGGCTTGTTCTGCAGGGCAAACTCACCCTGTTTTCGATAAGTGTAAGCGAGCATAGTTTACGGCTCCGTTTCGTTAAATGTTATATCCATTATACGGGAGGGCGAAAAGAAAGTCAAACTGTGTCGATTTTATAAGGTGCCGAGAGTCGGGAAAAACCGCGCCAGAAAGAAAAACAGCACCGGCAGGAAGATCGCAGGCAGCAGATTGCCGACGCGCAGCTTGCTGTTAAAGATGAGATTTAAGCTAATGGCAAAAATCAGCACGGAGCCGACACACGACATTTGACCAATCAAGACATCGGTCAGCCAGGGACGGATGAATCGTGCCATCAATGTAATGCCGCCTTGATAGAAGAAAATCGGCACAATAGACAGGTATACGCCCTTGCCGAGAGATGCGGCGAAGAGAATCGAGGCAACACCATCCAGAATAGCCTTGGCAATCAGCATGGTTGGGTCACCATTCAGACCATCGTTTAATGCACCGACAATTGCCATTGCACCGACACAAAACAGAAGAGATGCGGTAACGAAGCCTTCAACAAATCGGCTGTCCCCTTTGGCAGCAAAGTGTGATTGACAGAATGCACCGAAATCCTCCAGTCGCTGCTCGATATTCAGCGCTTCACCGATGACAGCGCCGAGTGCCAGACAGAGTATAAGCAGCATGGTATGCTGGGTGCCGATTTTGCCATCCTGTATGGTCAATACTTCGCTGAGTGTTCCGCCTATACCGATAAAGCAGGTGCTTAGTCCCAGTCCCTGCATGACCGTTTTTTCAAAGCGTTTCGGCAGACCGTTTTTTAACAGTATACCGATCGTAGTGCCTATAAGCACCGTGCCAACATTTACAATGGTTCCAAGACCAATCATAAAATCCCCTCGTTTCACTTTATAACGCTAAAGTTTATTGTAAAGCAAAATGAGAGGATTGTCAATTCAGCGCAGACAAAACGGCGTTTTGCGGAAATGCCCGCCGCCGATTCGGAGCACCGGAGAGGGGAGCGCCAGCGCGAACAGGTCGTCCGCGAAGGCATCGCGGCAGAGCGCCGTTTGCAGATTTTCGGGCAGGCGTTTTTCCGTCACTGGCTTGACGATAACGGGCAGGGAGGCGGTTTTCAGCACAGAGCGCCCGCGCGGGCTGAGCGCCAGTACGCGCAGATAAGCCGGGGAGACAGGTGCGTCCGTCTCCACACCGAGCACAGACCGCAGCAGCGCACGGCGCACACGAGCCGCCGGAAACCGCCGCGTTCGAGCCTTTTCTACAGCATCCGAGAACGAATGTGCCGTATAGACCGCCTTGCACAGCCGCTCGTCAAAGCCGTCTGCCGAGCCGGTCCGCAGTCTGCCCTGATAGAGTGCCGTCCGCAGCAGCGCGAGCAGTGTGTCCTCCGGCAGAGTGACCGGCGCTTCACCGCAATCTGCGGCCTTCTTCCACACGGCGCGAGCCGCAGGCGGCAGGAACGGTGCGCAGAACGTGAAATCGCCGTCTCGCAAATGCGCTCTCAGCAGACTCGCTGAGGCAAAGCCGCTGTGCGGCGCACGCGCATCGTGGGCCGCGCCCTGCCGGAGCACCGCAAGCGGGCGCATCCCGAGCGGGAGCAGGAAGCGGCAGTATTCCATGGCGAGCGTGTTGTTCGGGTTATCCAAAAGAACGGCAGTCTGTTTGTTGACTTTGCTGAGTTCTTCCTGCCGTCTGGCGGCGTAGGACAGGTGCGGAGAGCCGGATTCTCCCTTCATCGGCAGGCTGTTCAGGAGTTCTGCCGCCTGTAAAAGCAAATCCGTATCCGCAGTCTCCGCGCCGAACGACACCGTGCCGCACCCGAGTGCGTGCAGCGTCTGCACCGCACCCTTGGCGAAGCCCTCCGCCGAGGACAGCGCCGCCGCGAGCGGCAGTTCCGCAACAAGGTCAGCGCCGCAGCGCACCGCCATCTCGGCGCGGGCGTACTTGTCGAGCACGGCAAAATCGCCGCGCTGGACGAAATTGCCGCTCATCACACACACGATAACGGCATTTTCGCCCAGAATGCGCCGCGTTTCGGTGATGTGGTGCAGGTGTCCCGTGTGGAACGGGTTGTATTCGGCGGTGATGCCGCAGACGGTCATGGCGGTGCTCCTTTCAGCGGGATGACAGGGCTTATCGAGGTAAAAACCTCGAAAAAGGGGTTGTACATTTGCAAAGAATCGTGTAGAATAAAAATACAGCATTATTATATAGGCTTCCGCGGCTTTATGCAAGCCGCCAAATACGGCATAAGGGAGTTTTCGCAAATGAAAGTATTGGTAATCAACGCTGGCAGTTCTTCGCTGAAGTACCAGCTGCTCGACACCGAGTCGGGTGAGGTAATGGCGAAGGGCCTGTGCGAGCGCATCGGCATCGACGGTGTGCTGACCCACACCGGCAACAAGTCCGATGAGAAGTTCAAGTTCGACATCGCAATGCCCACCCACAAGGAAGCGATCCAGTCTGTTATCAACATTCTGCTCGATCCGGAAAAGGGTGTCATCTCCTCTATGAGCGAGATCGACGCAGTAGGTCACCGCGTTGTACATGGCGGCGAGTTCTTCTCGGACAGCGTTATCATCACCGAGAAGGTCCTCAAGGCTATCGAGGACTGCGTACCGCTGGCACCGCTTCACAATCCGCCTAACCTGACCGGCATCCAGGCTTGCCGCGAGGTTATGGGCCCGGACGTTCCGATGGTTGCAGTATTCGATACTGCATTCCACCAGACCATGCCGCAGTCCCACTATATGTACGCAATTCCGTACGAGTACTACGAGAAGTACAAGATCCGTCGTTACGGCTTCCACGGCACCAGCCACAAGTACGTTTCTCAGCAGGCTGCTGAGATGCTCGGCCGTCCGCTCGAGGAGCTGCGCCTGATCACCTGCCACCTCGGCAATGGTTCTTCTATCTGCGCAATCAATGGCGGCAAGAGCTTCGATACCTCCATGGGCTTCACTCCGCTGGACGGTCTGCCGATGGGCACCCGTGCCGGCAACATCGACCCGGCTATCATCGAGTTCCTGGCTGAGCACGAGCACATGGATGCACATGAAGTCATCAACATCCTGAACAAGAAGTCCGGTATGCTGGGTATCTCCGGCGTATCCTCCGACTTCCGCGATCTGGATGCTGCTGTTGCTGACGGCAACGCGCGTGCTGCTCTGGCTAAGGATATGTTCAACCTGTCCGTTAAGAAGATCATCGGTTCCTACGTTGCCGAGATGGGTGGCGTAGACGCTATCATCTTCACCGCAGGCGTAGGCGAGAACGACCGTTCGGTTCGCTGGGATGTCTGCGAGCACCTCGAGTACCTCGGCATCAAGATCGACCCGGAGAAGAACAAGTACCGCGGCAAGCAGATGGATATTTCCATCGACTGGGCTCGCGTTCGCGTTCTGGTCATTCCGACCAACGAGGAGCTTATGATCGCCAAGGATACCGAGCGTCTGGTAAACGAGGCCAAGGCTCAGTAAGCCTTTCGTCAATTAGACAAATATGGGGGCGGAGCATAGGCTCCGCCTCTGTTTTTGCCCGGAGAGGAAACTTTTATGGAGCAAATTGATATCCCGCAGGAGCGCCGCTACTGCTCGAAGCTGGGATTTTCCGTGCTGGCGATCATGCTGTGGTCGATCCTCTGGCAGTTCGGCCTGTACTGGCTGGACGGCTGGATCCTGCCGTTCCGCATGCCGGAAACGCTGTATTACCTGCTGCTGCTCGTCGGACATTATGCAGTATCGCTGCCGATTGTGTTCTGTATATGGCGCAAAACACCGCCGATGCCGTTCTGCAGGGAGCGGGCAGGCGCAAAGCGCATGGGCCGGTGGTTTGTCATCGGCTGTGCGCTGATGTGGCTCGGTTCGCTCATCGGCACGAATATCAACGACATGGTCTACGCTCTGACCGGACGCGATCCGGTCGGCATGGTGGACGAGAGCTTTTCGCAGATGCCGATGGCGGCCATCGTTCTCGGTGCCTGCATCATCGGTCCGCTGTGTGAGGAGCTGGTGTTCCGCGGTCTGCTGGCCGGCCGTCTTGCGCGGTACGGGCAGAAGCCGGGCGCCTTCATTTCTGCACTGCTGTTCGGCCTGTATCACGCCAATCTGGAGCAGTTTTTCTACGCTTTTGCGCTCGGTCTGCTGCTGTCCTACGCGTACTACCGCACCGGACTGCTGCGCACCTCGGTGCTGCTGCACATGCTGTTCAACATCATCGGCTCGGTGGTGCCCATGCTGCTGCCGGATACCATAGCCGCGCAGTCGGCGCTCGGCCTGTTCTGGATGGCGATGCTGGTGATCGGCATGATCCTGCTCGTTCGCGGCAGAAAACAGCAGGTCTGGCTGCACGGACCCTGTGCGCCGTCGCTTAAAGCCGTTTTGCAGAATGCAGGCATGTTTCTGCTGATCGTCGCCTGCTTTGTACAGACCGTGTTCAATTATCTATAAGGAGGAACGTCCATGCGGGTAGACCTGCATATGCACACCGGATATTCGGCTGACGCCCAGTATCCGCAGTCCATCGACGATAAAATTCACGCCTGTGAGCAGGCCAGACTGGATATCATCGGCATTACCGATCATCTGGATTTTCTGCGTTCGGGCGGCACGCGCGACAACCGTGACCCGGAAGCCTGTGCGCGCGAGGTATGGGAAAAGCGCCGTCCGGCAGGGAACGGCGGTATTGAGGTTCTGGCGGGTATGGAGATCGGCCAGCTGCACGCCACACCGGATGCGGACGATTTTGTCCGCACGCATCCGTTCGATATGGTCATCGGGTCGCTGCATGCCATGCCAAACGATCTGGATATCTACTTTCACGACTTTCCCAATATGGACTGCGACAAGTTCCTGCACGAGTATTTCGATCAGCTGCTGCTGCTCGAGGAACACGGCGGCTTTGACGTGCTGGCGCACATTGATTATCCGCTGCGCGTGATGAAGCACGGCGACTATATCCCGTCGTTTGACAATTATATGGACCGCGTCCAGCAGGTGCTGCGCTCGTGCATCGACCACGGCTATGCGCTTGAGCTGAATGCTGCCGGTATCGCGGGCTGGCAGAAAAAGGTCGGTCCACCGCAGAATATTCTGTACGAATACAAGCGCATGGGCGGCGAGCGCATCTCGATCGGCTCGGATTCGCACACGCTGGACACCGTGGCGCGCGGCGTAGACGACTGCGTGAAGAATGCACTCGACGCAGGCTTTACCCACGTTACCGTGTTCCGTGAGCGCAAACCGGTGCAGATCGCACTGAAATAAATGTAGAGGCTGAAACAACATGCTTTTTAGACGAAAACAGGAAATTACACACGCGGATACGACTGTTCGTGCCCGTGCAAAGATCAACTTGACGCTCGACGTCACCGGACGGCGGGAGGACGGCTACCACACGGTGGAGATGGTCATGCAGTCGATCGCGCTGCACGATACCGTGCGCGTTACCACCATCCACGGCGAGAAAAAGCCGCGTGGCATCGTGCTGAGCTGCAGCCTGCCGTTTCTGCCGACCGACGAGCGCAATCTGGCGTACCGTGCGGCGGAGCTGTTCTACAAGGAGACCGGCGCACTGCTCGAAACCTGCGAGATTCACATCGAAAAGCGCATTCCGGTTGCGGCAGGTCTGGCGGGCGGCTCGACGGATGCGGCGGCTGTTCTGCGTGCGCTCAACGCATTGCATACAGCCGGTCTGACCGACGACGAGCTGTGCGAGATGGGACTTAAACTGGGTGCCGATGTACCGTTCTGCCTGCGCGGCGGCACCATGCTGGCGCAGGGCATCGGTGAGGAGCTGAGCCTGCTGCCCGATATGCCGCACTGCTGGGTCGTACTGTGCAAGCCGCCGTTTGCGGTGCCGACCAAGGAGGTCTATCAGGAGATCGACAGCGTGGATATCCTCGAGCATCCGGATAACAAGGGTATGATGGCTGCGCTCAATCAGGGAGATTACGAGGGCGTGTGTGCGTACCTGTCCAACGTGATGGAGACCGTTACGGCGGCAAAACGCCGCCAGATCGGCGAAATCAAGTCGTTTCTCGCAGCAAACGGTGCGGACGGTACGCTGATGAGCGGCTCTGGCCCGACCGTGTACGGCCTGTTCTCGGATGAGTGCCGCGCCAAAACGGCAGCGAAAATGCTGCGTCGCCGTTTCGCGGATACATTCCTGACGGAAACCTGCAATTAAACGGGTATAGAAAGCCGCCTTTCGGGTATACTGGGTACACCGGATGCAGAAAGGCGGTTTTGTTATGCAGAAACAGGATAGAAAGGCTCTCGCGGCAGTGCTGACAGCGGTTCTTGTGCTGTTCTGGTCGGCGTTTGCGCCGCAGAGTCCTCGTGCGGCATGGTGGTGTACGGCGTTTTCCATCACCTGCGAGGAGGCGGCAGGTGAGAGCAGAACAGGCAGCGACCGGGTGGAATTTCGGTCACTTCTGGCAGACTTGCTGCTTCACAAAGATAACACCTAAGGCAATCCTGCACAATTACATCTACATCTGCGGAGCTTTGCGGAAATTTTGTGCCCTGATTTTGTTGCGTTTTTTGCAATACACTAAGTATTGCAAAAAAACGCGCCGCATCAGTGCGCAAAATTTACTCGCAAATTTCTCTTGATGAATTATGCGGTATTGCCTTAACTTTTCAGTCGCTCTATGGTATAATGACACAGTGAAACACGAAATTCATTTGCCAACGGAGGAAATTTATGAAGATCATTAACGAAAAGGGCAAGCTGTTCGGCATCATCAATGTTGTCGATCTGCTGGTGCTGGTCGCTGCGATCGCTGTCGTAGCCGGTGTCGGCTACAAGCTGTTTGCCAAGCAGATCAAGGAGGTTGCGTCTCCGCAGGTCTCCCTGACGATGACCGTCCGTGTACGCGGTGCAACGCCGTTCCTGGTAAACGAGGTGCAGCGCAACAGCCAGGTAGGCAAGTCGCTGGTAAACGGCAACAGCTATGTCAATGCGCAGATCACCGATATGAAGATCGATGATTACAATCAGCAGGTTACCACCGCTGACGGCCGCATTGTAACGGCAACCGATCCGGAGAAGAAGGATCTGGTATTCACCATCACGACCAAGGTTTCCAAGGGCACGCCTGCACCGGCCATCGGTACGCAGGAGGTGCGCGCAGGCCGTACATTCATTGTAAAGACCAACGATTTTGAGACGACCGGCAACATTGATTCGGTCGATATTGCGGATAATTAAAGCCTATGAAAGCGTTATTTGAAAACAGTCTGTTCGTGCGGCTGTTGATGTGTCTGCGCGCATGGTACCACGAGGGCGCTATCGCGGGATTCTTTAACCGTATCCGGCAGGCGTACCCAGGCTCGGTGTTCTGCCGTCTGTGGAATAAATTCTGCGCGGCACCGATATGTACCTCGGCGAACAGCATCTATGCGCGGATTCTGGCAGCGCTGCGCCGGTTTGTCGAAAAACTGGGCGGAATTGCGGCAAACAGCCTGATCTACCGCATCTGCCTTGCCGTCTGGCGGCCGATTGAGCGTGTCGCAGGCGGCGGCCTGATCGGCAGAGCCTGCAGGTTTGTCGGCATGCGCGGCCTGCTGCTCATTTGTCTGGCGATGTATCTGCCGCTCGATTCCGCTGTCCGCTGGGTGTCGGATGCCGGCTATCTGCCGTCGCTTGTGGCATCCGTGTGGGATGAGTGCCTGATGCTTGCTGCATTTGCGTACATCCTGTGGCACATGGCGATGAAGCGTGCGCCGCTCGGCTCGCGTGCTACGCCGGTGGATGCCTATCTGCTGCTGTTCATCGCGGTCGGCTTTTTCCTGATGTGTGCGGTTTCGCCGAATACGCATATCGCGGTAGCAGGATACCGTGCGGTTGTGGAGTACCTGTTCTGGTTTTTCCTCGTCACCCGCCTGATTGAAAACGACCGCGATTTCGCGGTATTCTACGGTGCGCTCGTCGTGATGGCGCTCTGCATTGCGGCACACGGCATTTACCAGTATATCGTAGCCGCACCGATTCCGTCGAGCTGGGTCTCTCAGACCGAGGCCAGCGTGCGTACGCGCGTGTACTCGCTCACCGGCAGCCCGAATATCATGGGCAGCCTGCTGGTGCTGTTTGCCCCGATGGTGGCAGGACTTGCATATTACAGCAGTAAAATGTGGGTCAAGGTGCTGGCCGTCTGCGCGACTGGCATGATGTGCCTGAGCTGCATTTTCACCTTCTCCAAGGGTGCTTGGGGCGGTCTGGCAGTAGCCGTTGTGATTTTCGCCATCTTTCTGGACCGCCGCCTGATCGCGCTGATGGGCGTGGCCGGTGTCGGTGCACTGCTGGCAATCCCGTCTATTGCGAACCGCATTACCTATCTGTTTACTGCAGATTACCTTGCAGCAAGCCGCCGCGCAGGTCGTGTCATTCGCTGGTCCAAGGGTCTCAAGCTGCTGCAGGAGAGCAATCCGGTGCTCGGCTTCGGCCTCGGCCGCTTCGGCGGCGCGGTTGCCATGCAGAACAAGGTCATCGAGGAGACCAAGGATTTCTCCTACTTCTACATGGATAACTATTATCTGAAAACGCTGGTCGAGATGGGTTATCTCGGTCTGGCATTCTTTATTCTGCTGCTGTTCGGTCTGGTGCTGTGGAGCCTGCGCTCGATCGGTCGTACCGGCTACACCAAGGGCGACCGCACGCGCGTGCTGGCGGTTTCCATGTTCGCAGGCATGTGCGGCGTGCTGGTGCACTGCTACTTCGAGAATATCTTCGAGGTGCCGTATATGATGGCGTATTTCTGGAGCATGGCGGCAGCGGTTATGTACCTCGGGTACTTCCGAAAGCGAAAAAACTGATTTTTTAGAGAACCTTCGTGAGAGGGTTCTCTTTTTTTCTCGGCACTGACTTGGCGGGGCATAGAACTGCGTTAGCGTGTTCGCCCTTAACGGGTGGGGAGTTTTCGCTGAACATCAGCGAGGGGAGTGCGCCGCCTGCGGCGGCGGGAACGTGCCGCGCCCCGCGGCGGGGAAAGAGGGTAGACACCTGCGGTTTCTACCCTCTTAACTCCCGTTTCCCTTTGTTTCTTAGCCCGGTAAAAATCGGAGAGCGGCGACTGCTTCGAAATAAGGGGAACGGCAGAGGATTCTTTCTACCGTAGGGGAGCACAGTGTGCTCCCATTTCTTGACCTATTCGCAGTGTCAGATACCGTACTGCTACACATGTGGTTTCATCTGCGCAGGCGCAACATACCCGTGTTGCGCAACTCGTTAGCGCGTTATTACAGACAGCACCTGCGAAGATAAATGGTACCGAACGCATAAATCCGCAGGTGCCGTGCGTTACAACGTGCAAAAGGGTTGCGCGGCACAGTTATGCCGCGCCCTGTGGAGAGTAAACCGTCTGTGTAGCAGTACGCTGTCTGTGAACTGCAAATATTTTACGAAAGACATGCAAGAGTAACCCGACTGCCGTTCCCCTATTTCAGAGCGGTCACATGTAGGTAATCTGCGTCGGACTATTTAACAAGGGAAAGGCAGGAGTTCAAAGAGGAAGGGAAACCGCAGGTGTCCCTTCCTTTTTGCCCCTGCGGCGGGCGCCGCACATTCCTGCACTCCGCAGAGCGCAACTCCCGCTGGATCGCAGGCGAAAATCTGTATTTAACAAAGATTTTACCAGAAAAAACACACTTTACTTAAACTTAACGAACTCTCGCTTTTGCATTTTACAAAACTTCCGTAAGATAATCTTGTAACAAAAAAACGAAGACAAATGTAAAAGGAGAACAAATTATGAAAAAGAGCATTTCCATGCTTCTGGCAGCACTGATGCTGACCGGTGCACTGAGCGGCTGCGGCGGCAGTTCCACTTCCTCGGATTCCCAGGCAAGCGGCAATGACAGCGGCGTATCCGGCGCGATCACCGTTATCTCCCGTGAGGATGGTTCCGGTACGCGCGGCGCGTTCATCGAGCTGACCGGCGTTGAGGAGAAGAACGACGCAGGTGAGAAGATCGACAATACCACCGCGGATGCCGAGATCGCCAACAAGACCGACGTTGTGCTCACCAGTGTGGCGGGCAACGAGAAGGCTATCGGCTACATTTCCCTCGGTGCGCTGAATGACACTGTTAAGGCTGTCAAGGTAGACAGCGCAGAAGCTACCGTAGATAACGTAAAGGCAGGCACTTACAAGCTGTCCCGTCCGTTCAACATTGCAACCAAGGGCGAGCCGACCGGCGTAGCCAAGGATTTCATCAACTTCATCCTCTCCAAGGAAGGTCAGGCTGTTGTAACCGATAACAAGTACATCGCTGTTGACGACAATGCAGCAGCCTTTACTTCCGACGGTTCCTCCGGCCAGATCGCAGTTGGCGGTTCCTCCTCGGTATCCCCGGTTATGGAGAAGCTGATCGAGGCGTACAAGGCTGTAAACCCGAACGCAAGCATTGATCTGCAGACCTCTGACTCTACCTCCGGCATGACCGGCACGATGGACGGCACCTTTGCTATCGGCATGGCATCCCGCGAGCTGAAGGACGACGAGGCTGCACAGCTGACCGGCACCGCCATCGCACTTGACGGCATCGCAGTAGTCGTAAACCCGGCGAACACCATTGACGACCTGTCTATGGATCAGATCAAGGGTATCTATGTCGGCGACATCACCGACTGGGGCGACCTCGCGTAAGCGAATTCACAGACTGATGAAACAGGGCGAAGCGATTCGCCCTGTGCCTGTATAGGAGAAAGATTTATGAAAAACTTTCGGGAAAACCTGATGCACATGGTATTTTTCCTCTGTGCACTGACCTCTATCTTCGCGGTGGTGCTCATCTGTATTTTCCTGTTTGCGAACGGTGTGCCTGCCATGAAGGAGATTGGCCTGCTGGACTTCCTCACCGGCGCAAAGTGGAAGCCAGGCAACGACATTTACGGCATCCTGCCGATGATCCTCCGCAGCCTGTACATCACCGCCGGTGCGATCGTTATCGGCGTGCCGATCGGTCTGCTGACGGCGGTATTCATGGCATTCTACTGCCCGAAAAAGCTGTACGGTCTGCTCAAGCCGTGCACCGAACTGCTGGCCGGTATTCCGTCCATCGTATACGGCTTCTTCGGCATGGTTATTATCGTACCGGCAGTTCGTGCGGTGGCAGGTGTGTTCGGAGCGGATATTTCCGGCTCGTCCATCCTGGCGGCGTCCATCCTGCTCGGCATTATGATCCTGCCGACCATCATCGGCGTGTCGGAAGCGGCGCTGCGTGCGGTTCCGATGAGCTACTACGAGGGCGCCGTCGCTATGGGCGCACGGCATGAGCGCGCGATATTCACGGTTATGGTACCGGCTGCCAAGTCCGGCGTGCTGGCCGGCATCGAGCTCGGTATTGGCCGCGACATCGGCGAGACCAAGGGGGGAGTTATGGTAGGGGGGAAACAACCTTTTCGG
>OGSS01000814.1_pt1 | contig 26442 bp, 16 predicted proteins | sample 1553591 | NCBI WGS metagenome assembly OGSS01 (sample SAMEA2580061, study PRJEB22360) | human gut metagenome | biome: human gut; feature: human-associated habitat; material: faeces | place: Denmark | collected 2008/2010
CGCTGCCGATGGCTGTCGGGTAGAATAAGAGCTCTGCGCCCTTTACCGCCATAAATCTCGCGGTCTCCGGGAACCACTGGTCCCAGCAGATGCCCACGCCGATGGTGCCGTAGCGGGTCTTAAATGCCTTAAATCCCGTGTCGCCCGGTGTGAAGTAGAATTTTTCCTGATAATAGTGGTCATCCGGGATATGGGTCTTCCGGTAGATTCCAAGATTTGTTCCATCTGCGTCAAGGATCGCAACAGTGTTGAACAGGCGCTTTCCGTCCTTCTCGTAGAAGCTGATTGGAAGAACGACTTTGAGCTCCTCCGCCACCTTCGCGAAGTGTTTTACCGCGTCGTTCTCCTCCACCGGCTTTGCAAACTCATAGTATTCGTACTGGCGCTCCTGGCAGAAATACTGGCGCTCAAAAAGCTCCGGGAGCAGGATGATCTGGGCTCCGTCCGCTGCCGCTTTTCTCACGAGTCTCTCCGCGTTTGCGATATTCGCATTCACGTCTCTTGTGCAGCGCATCTGTACCGCTGCGACTTTTACTTTTCGCATTTTATATTTCCTCCTGTGGGGTATCCGTTTTATTGTCCCTATGTGCTGTCTATATTCCAGCTCTATATTGTTCTTTCATTTTTAATTTTTTGAATTGCTCCTCAGGTACAGCGTCTATCCTGGTTCAATACACGTTTTCTGATTCTATTTTTTATCGTATTCTTTTCCTATCTTCCCTGCGGGATCTGCTGCGTAATACAGTGGATATTTCCGCCGCCGAGCAGAATATCCCGGGCCGGGATCGGGCAGATCTTTCTTTCCGGGAACACTTTTCCGAGGATCTCCACCGCCGTCTTATCATGCTCATCCCCAAACTGCGGCACGATCACCCCGCCGTTTGAGATATAGAAGTTTACATAACTTGCCGCCAGACGTTCCCCGACTTCTCTCGTGTCCTCGCCGTCCTCAAACTCATAACCGCCGAGGTCTTCCTCCGTCACACAGATCGGTGTCTTTGGGATTGGAAGCTTGTGGACTTTGATTTTTCTTCCCATTGCATCTCTTTCCCGTTCCAGAATGTCCAGGCAGCTCTTTGACATGGAATACTGTGGGTCTGACTCGTCGTCTGTCCAGCCTAAGACCACCTCGCCCGGGCGCACGAACGCGCAGATGTTGTCCACATGTTCATTCGTCTCGTCATTGTAGATTCCATGTTCCAGCCAGATCACCTTTTTAGCCCCGAGGTAAGCACAGAGCTTCTTTTCGATCTCGTCCTTTGTGAGCTTCGTATTTCTTCCTCCGCTCAGGAGGCACGCTGCCGTCACAAGAACCGTCCCCTCTCCGTCAGAATGGATCGAACCGCCTTCCAGAACGAAGGGGTGGGCCTCGTAGCAGTCATAGCCAAGCTCCCCACAGACTTTTTCCGCCACAAGATCGTCCTTCTCCCAGTGGGCGTAAAGTCCGTCCACGGTTCCACCCCAGGCGTTGAACTCCCAGTCAATGCCACGGACAGTGCCTTCCCCGTTCACCACAAAGGTCGGTGCCACATCCCGCGCCCAGGCATCGTCGGACTCCATCCGGATCACGTGGATCCCGTGTCCCGGATTCCCGGCTAACATCTCGCGGGCATTCTCCTCCACATCCGGCTCCGCCAGCATAAAGACCTCCTCGCTCTCCGCGATGGCCCATGCCACGCGCTTGAATGCCTCTCTCGCTTTTTTCGCGCCGTAGTTCCAGCTTCCCGGACGCTTTGGCCAAATCATGATGCAGCCTCTGTGGGGTTCAAATTCTCCCGGCATGCGGAATCCATCTGCTGCCGGTATCGTGTGAAGTTTGTTCATTCTTCAGTTCCTTTCCTGACTTATCTTCATTAACTACTAATTATACCAATCTATCTCATGTCCATCTTCCCGCTGTTCGACCCGGAAACAACTCTCACTTCCAGGTTTTTTACCGCCACTTTTTTATATAACCGCCTTTTTCCTTGTCACAAGGCGGAGAGCAGCCACAATCCATATTACACGGCGGTGGACAGTCACATCTTCCTCCCGGCTCACATGGAGGTGGGCAGGGACAAAACGGCGGCTTTGGCGGCGGTGGACACGGCTTCGGGGGCTTCGGCGGCTTTTCCTTCTTCTCCTCAACCCGGACCAGAATAATATCGTCCCCGATCTGGCAGATATCCCCAAAAGGGATCACAAATTCCTTTTCCCGTCCCAGGAATCCGCAGACACAGCCCGGTCCCGGCACAATGATCGCTAAAATCCTGCCTGTACACGGATCAATGTCCAGATCCCCCACAAAGCCCAGCCGTTTGCAGTCGCAGACATTGATCACTTCCCGCCTCTTTAACTCGCTCATCCGCATGGCATCATCTCCCGGACAGAAACATTTTATGTATCCCAGCAACCACAGACCTGTTATTCGCGCAGGCTGCCGTCAACCAGTCATACTCTCTATTTATAGTCTATGTTCCATTTCTTGTCCCTGAGATAAATATCCAGCATTATTTTCACTTAATTGTAATTTTTCTGAAGCTTTACAACTCAATATTCTCCGGCAGTTTTTCCACTGCCTTCAAAATCTTCGCCGCGTTTTTCCACAGCATGTCTTCCTTTTCGCTGTCCGAAAAGCTGCTGTCCTTGATCCTCGCGATTGCGGCTTTCTGGCTGCCATAAGGAAAATCGCAGCCGTAGAGCACCCGCTTTGTGCCGAACTGCCGGACGATCTTCTCGAACTCTCCGGCTTCCTCCAGCTCCGCGCTCATGGCCGTATCGATAAACACATTTTCCGGCAGATTTTCAAGATTCTCATTGGGATTTTTCATCATGCAGAAGCTTCCCATATGGGCCATGATAATTGGGATATCCGGGGCAGATTTTAAGATTTTTCGGATTCCCGATGGGTAAAGATCATAAGGGCGCACGATCCTCGCCGTCCCCATATGGATCAGCACCGGAAATCCCAGCTCATTGATCTTTCTCCACATCTCCTCGTACTTTGGATCTTCCAGATGGACCTTCTGAAATGGCGGATGGAACTTGATTCCCGCCATCTCCATATCCTTCAGCTTTTCCAGTTCCTCGATCACATTCGCACAGTCCGGGTGAAGCCCCCCGAATGGGATAATATTCTTCCTTGCCGATTCCTTCGCGAACCGGTTTACCTCCCCCTGATTCTGTGGTTTCGATACCACCGGCAGGTTCACGGAGATATCCACTCCCGCCTCCCGCATCCGCGCCAGCAGATTTTCCCTGATCGGAAGCTTCTTAAAGTCATCATTTTCATGCCCGGTGACCTCCATGGCCCGTCTCGCCAGGGCAACCGGATAGATATGCGTATGAATGTCAATGATCCTGCAATTCATCTATTCTTCTCCAGTTCTTCCTCCATGCACCGTTTTCGGCAGCATGTTCCTGAATTTTTCTGCGGCTTTGGTTTTTATTTGCAATGAGTCACTTTTTCTTTACCATGCAGCGCTTTTTAAAAAACGAAATACCGTAGCAAAGAATCTGGTCATAGTCTTCCTCATACTCCTTTGCGTACATTCGATCATCAATTTGCCGCAAAGCTGTATCGCACGCACTCCCCAGATTTTCCAGAACCTTCGTATACTTTGCCTCAAAAATTGCAACACGGGCATTCATAGAATCGTAAATAACCACATCGCTCCGGCCTTCTCCGTGTTCCTTGTTGGAATCCACCATATATCCGGCGCCGGTGAAGATACCTGCAAGAAAAGCGTGGTAGAAGTCTTCCCGATAGTCATGGTAGCTGATCGTCCGCCGGAGCAGGGCATTCATTTCTTTGGTAATCCTCTCACTGTCACCGTTCCATACAGCGTCAAACAAAGCATTTCGATTCCACTTCTTCGTGCTGTCATCGAACCATTTAATAACTGTCGTTTCAAAAATCTCTTTGATTTCTGCATTCGGAATCATAAGAGCAGCCATGCCATCCGGCAGTTCGTCCTTGTAATCTCCCTTGCGCGCTTTGGTTAAGTAGCCCGTCAGATATAGTGTACTCCAAAGATTCTCTTCCGAAGAATGCAGATAATCATAGGTCAGGTTTTCATCTACACGCTGAACAATGCAGCCGCCCGCCATCAAAGTTTCAAGCTTATTTGTAATCGTACCGCCTGCATACTCAATAAAGGAACGTATGATGGCATTGTCGCTGGTGTTTTTCCAATAGCTGACCGGTCTGGCTTTCGGATTTCGCTGCAGTTCCAACATATAATTCATAACATCCCACGGGCAGTAAACATCAAAATCACCGAAATGGTAACCATCATACCATTTCCTGATATTGTCAGCCTGTTCCGTCAGACCGGCGTCATTCAGCAGCTGGTCAACCTCGCTCTGTACAAAACCAAAATACTCGTTCAAACGGGAATTTGTGATCGTATCCGACACAAACTTATTTGTTCCAGTAAAGATGCTCTCTTTTGCAATCTTCAAACACCCCGTAACAACCGCGAACCGAAGTGCCTGATTGTCCTTCAGTGCCTGCATCAAGCCTTTCATAACATCGAGCATTTCATCATAGTAACCGTTGTTGTTCGCTTTTGCTACGGGAACATCATACTCATCTATAAGAAGAATTACAGGCTTTTCATAATAGCTTTGCATCATCGTTGTCAAAAGCATAAGGCTGCTCTTAACTTCTTTTATCGAACCGCTGCCATGTGCGAGATGTGCAAACGCCGCTTTTTGGAATTCCGTGGCATTTTTACCATCAAGCAAATAGAGATGTCTGTTGTACAAATCCGCAATCACCATTGTGAGCATATCGTATGCCCCAGTGAAATCCAGTCCATCTACCTGTCGAAACGAAACAAAAATTGTCGGATACTGGTTCATCCACGCATCGCACAATGCCTGGTTTTCTGTAATTTTCAGTCCCTCAAACAGTTTTCTGCTCTCCTTGCGGATGTCGAAGAATCTTTCCAGCATGCTCATGCCCAATGTCTTGCCGAAGCGCCGGGGACGGGTAATAAGCGTTACTTTTATCCCCGTTCTGCTGAGCAGCTCTCCTATTAATTCCGATTTATCAATATAGTAATACTCATTTTTACGAATTTCTTCAAAATCCGAAACTCCAACAGGAATGTTCATTTCTTTCATCTCTGCTGCTCCTTTCGTGCAGCCATGCACAGATTTTTCATTGCTTCTATGCTACCATGAATCTCGTGTTTTTACAAGAAAAAGCTCTGCTTACTGCGGCTATTCCGGCTTCCGCTCATTCTGCGTAATTTGCTATAAGCCATAACAAAAAATGGCCCAGCTCCATTTCTGAAGCCGGACCGTGTGCGCTCTGCTGCGCTTATCTATTCATTTTCTCCCAATCATGACCTCTTTTAGCAGCAAAGATCCACAATCACCTGTGCAAAGATCTTCGCACTCATTGTGAGCTCGTCAACCACCGCGAACTCATCCGGGCCGTGCATGTGGTTCTCGGTCTCCGGAAGGGCAGCGCCGAAAGCAACGCCGTTCTTTAAATTGTGGACATAGGTTCCGCCACCGATGGCGATACACTCGCCCTTTCTTCCGGAATATTTCTCATATGCGGAGAGCAGAGTCTTCACAAAATCAGAATCTGCCGGTACATGGTGCGGCGGCTTCATTTCTTCTGTATTGAAGGAGATTCCATCTGCTTCCATTTTTTCACGGATCACATTGATGGTGTTTTCCTTTGTGGCACAAATCGGACAGCGGCTGTCAAATTCGCCCTCTAAACTTTTCTCGGAAATATCCAACATGCTGAATGCCAGTGTCAGCTCGCCGGACTCCTCATCGCTCATCTTGATTCCAAGCGCTTCGCCGTACCAGTCACCGTGAGGCATCAGGCGGTTTAACGCGCGGACTGCCTTTACCTGTCCGCATTCCGCCAACGGAAGACGCTCGATCAGGGATAAGAGTCCTGTCAGGGCATTCTTTCCTTTCCACGGTGCCATTGCATGGCCGTTTTCGCCAGCTGCAGCAATCTTCAGGCAGCCATCCTCAGAGGATACCGTAAACCGGATTCCAAGCTCCTCTTCCATGCTCTTTGCGAGAGTTTCTGTCTCATCTCCGTCAAGACCCTCAAATAATGCCTCTGCCGCGCCCGGAACCACATTCGTCTTTGTTCCGCTGTGGAAGGATACCATCTTCGGAAGACAGTCAGACGGCTCGAACTCTGCCGTAAAATTACCTCCGATCCGACCTTTCTCGATATTGATCACCGGGAAGGATGCATCCGGTGAGAAGGTCATCGGAGCTTCCTTTTCCACACTGTAGTAGTGGGTGATATCGGAGCTTCCGCACTCCTCGTCAGTGCCAAGGATCAGGCGGACGTTCTTTTTCATCGGGATTCCAAGTTCATTTACGGCACGCATCGCGTAGAGGGCAGCAATTGCCGGTCCCTTATCGTCCGCGGTTCCGCGGCCATAGATCTTTCCGTCTTTTACTACCGGCTCAAAAGGTTCTGTAACAGTCCAGCCGTCTCCGGCCGGAACAACGTCCAGATGTGCCAGAATATCGAGCTGTGCCTCTTTGTCATTCATGTCAACGGTTCCAACATAGTTGTCGTAGTTGTTGATGGAAAAACCGTAGCATTCCGCAATATGCAGAGCTGTACGCAGTGCCTCGGAGCACCCTTCCCCATACGGTTTTCCGATACGGTAAGACCCCTTCACACTGTTGATCCGGCAAAGAGCTCCGATGTCCTCCAGCATTTCTTTCCTGTGCGCGTCAATATACCGGCTGATCTTCTCTTTATACATAAATTTCCGCCTCCATATTTCTTTTGTTATAACCCATTTTACAGACAGGCGGGACCGTCTCATCCCGGGCGTTTCCGAGATCGTAAAGCCAGCCCCGCTTATACCATACTTATTCTGTGCGCCAGTTATTGGCTGCATGCCTGATCACAAACCTGCACTTACGCGCTTTATTGTCTGCTTCGCAGGCGTTTTGTTCGTTTACCTTATTTCATGAATCCAGCTAAGATCTCATTTACGATCTTGCCGTCTGCCTTCCCCTTTACGAGCGGCATCAGGGATTTCATGATCTTTCCTTTGTCCTTTGCTGTCGGGGCTTCGATTCCAAGCTCTGCGAGAACCTTTGCGATCGTCTCCCTGATCTGGTCCTCAGTCATATCAGCCGGAGCAAACTCCTGATATACGGCAAGTCTCTTCTTTGCCTCATCGATGATATCGGCGCGGTCTGCCGGAGCTGTCTCGATGGTCTCCTTGACCTGCTTGATCTCTTTCTTTACGATCGCGTTCTCCTCATCCTCTGTGAGCGGAGCTTCACGCTTGTCGATCTGCGCATTCTTTAACGCAGAGAGAAGCATGGAAAGGGAATCCTTTCTCTCTTTATCTTTTGCTTTCATCGCCTCGACCATAGCTGCTCTTACAACATCGATCTTACTCATCTTATATTCCTCCTGTCTATGCGGTATTCCCAGTCGAAACAACTGGTTCCGCATGTTTCTGTGATGATATATTTTGAAATGAGAATGTGCCAAGGCACATTCTTGCGCCTCGCGCGGTCGCTTGCGACAATCTACATCTTCACGCGAATGCACGTCATTGGCATGTTAGTGCCTTTTGAAATTCACTTGATTAGTTCTTTCCGAACTCACTGAGCTTTAAGTTCGGATTTCTCTCCTCGACCATGCCGACACTCCAGCTGTTGATGAATAACAATAACGGATTGCCCTTGAGGTCGCAGATGCGTTTCATATCGGATGTGCCCTGGATCTTCGCCACATCCACTTCCTCCGGGTTCTCAACCCAGCGGATGTACTCAAACGGAAGCTGTTCCAGTCTTACGTCTACATTATACTCATTCTTTAAGCGGTAGGTCAGGACCTCAAACTGCAGGACACCGACAACGCCGACGATGATCTCCTCCATACCGGTATTGAACTCCTGGAAGATCTGGATCGCGCCTTCCTGAGCGATCTGGTTGACCCCCTTTAAGAACTGTTTTCTCTTCATGGTATCGATCTGGCGGACTCTCGCGAAATGCTCCGGCGCAAAGGTCGGGATACCCTCAAACTGGAACTTCTCGTTGGACGTACAGAGCGTGTCACCGATGGAAAAAATACCCGGATCAAAGACGCCGATGATATCTCCGGCATAAGCCTCGTCAATGATCTTACGGCTCTCAGCCATCAGCTGCTGCGGCTGGGTCAGACGGATCTTTTTGCCTCCCTGGACATGGTTGACTTCCATTCCGGCCTCGAACTTACCGGAGCAGATGCGCATGAACGCGATACGGTCACGGTGTGCCTTGTTCATGTTTGCCTGGATCTTAAATACGAACGCGGAGAAATCTTCCCGGAACGGGTCGATCACGCCTGTCGTTGTCTTTCTCGGAAGCGGAGAAGTCGTCATATTTAAGAAATGCTCCAGAAATGTCTCAACACCGAAGTTTGTGAGAGCAGATCCGAAGAACACCGGTGAAAGCTTTCCGGCACTTACAAGTTCCTGATCAAACTCATCGCTTGCCCCGTCGAGAAGCTCAATATCGTCCCTTAACTGAGCGTGGAAATCGGAACCGATGACGGAATCCACGTCTGTTCCCTCCACGTCGAAAGTCTCTGTGGCAACTTCCTTCTGTCCGCCCATGGCAGCCGTGAAGGTCGTGATCTTCTTTGTCTGGCGGTCATAAACGCCCTTGAAGCTCTTTCCGCAGCCGATCGGCCAGTTGATCGGGCAGGTATGGATTCCGAGAACCTCCTCGATCTCGCTCATGAGCTCGAACGGGTCTCTCGCCTCACGGTCCATCTTGTTTACAAAGGTAAAGATCGGGATATGGCGCATCACACAGACTTTGAACAGTTTGATGGTCTGCGCCTCGACACCCTTTGATCCGTCGATGACCATGACCGCGGAGTCCGCTGCCATCAGGGTACGGTAGGTATCCTCGGAGAAGTCCTGATGTCCTGGGGTATCAAGAATATTGATGCAGTATCCCTCGTAATTGAACTGGAGTACGGAAGATGTTACGGAGATACCTCTCTCCTTCTCGATCTCCATCCAGTCGGAGACTGCGTGCTTTGTCGCTTTGCGTCCCTTTACGGTTCCGGCAAGGTTGATCGCGCCTCCGTATAACAGGAATTTCTCGGTCAGTGTCGTTTTACCGGCATCCGGGTGAGAAATGATCGCGAATGTCCGTCGTCTCTTTATTTCATCATTTAATGAAGCCAAAAAATTTTCCTCCAAATCTATCTTGTGTTTCGTCTAACAATATTTTCCTGCTGACAGCACAAAAGAACCGCGGTCCTTCATTGACTGCCGTTTTTTTCTGCTGCTCTTATTCCAATTAATTTTTACCAGTATTTAAGAGTTTCGTCAAGAAGAAAGCCCTAAAATTCGTTATATTTATAGCAATCTTCACCACTCTGTGCCTGCTTTGCGTTTTTCACCTGTAAAGGCATCTGAGTAGTCGAATCTTCTATTTTCTGGTAAAGATTGGAATTTTCTATCTTTTAATTTCAAAGATCTCGTCTAAGATCGCCCCTGCAACCTCTTCCTTCGACATAATCGGAAGCTCCGTCTCCTTATTCTCGCGGATCATCGTCACTACATTCGTGTCCGTTCCGAAACCGGCACCGGCAACCTTCAGATTGTTGGCAACGATCATATCGAGGTTCTTCTTCTTTAATTTTGCCCTGGAATTCTCCAGCATATGTTCCGTCTCCATAGAAAATCCGCAAAGGAACTGGCTGTCTTTTTTATGTTCTCCGAGCCATTTTAAGATATCGTCGGTGCGCTCCAGTTCGATCGCCATATCTCCGTCTTTCTTCTTCGTTTTTTCCGTGTTCACGAATTTCGGGCGGTAGTCAGCAACAGCCGCGGCCTTGATCACCGCGTCCATCTCATCACTGCGGCTTGTCACGGCCTCAAACATATCTTTGGCGGTAACCACCGGAACAAAGTTTACGAACATCGGCGGCTCCACCTCTGCCGGTCCGGAAACAAGAGTCACGTCAGCGCCGCGGAGAGCTGCCGTCTTCGCGATGGCATATCCCATCTTTCCGGTACTGTGGTTTGTAATATAGCGCACCGGGTCGATGGCCTCCCTCGTCGGGCCTGCGGTCACGAGGATCTTCTTTCCTTTTAAGTCTTTCTCGTACTGGACTTCCTTTAAGATATACTGGAGCAGCACCTCCGGCTCCGGCATCTTTCCGGCTCCGGTATCGCCGCAGGCGAGGTATCCGCTTGCCGGGCTGATCACTTCCATTCCGTAGTGTTCGCAGATCTTTAAGTTGTCCTGTGTGATCGGATTCTCGAACATTCTCGTATTCATCGCCGGGCTGATGATCTTCCTGCAGGTACAGGCGAGAACCGTGGTCGTCAACATATCGTCCGCAAGGCCATGGGCCAGCTTCGCGATCACATTCGCGGAAGCCGGGGCAACGAGGACAACATCCGCTGCCTTCGCAAGGGAAACATGTTCAACGGAAAATTCAAAGTTCCGGTCAAATGTATCCACCAGGCATTTATTTCCGGTCAGTGTCTCGAATGTAATCGGGTTGATGAAATTTGTCGCATTCCGGGTCATAAGCACATGGACATCTGCCTTCAGTTTTTTCAGTGCGCTGGCGAGATATGCGATTTTATATGCAGCGATACTGCCGCTCACGCATAAAAGTACGGTTTTTCCTGCTAACATTTGGAATCCTCCGTTGTAATTTTAGTCAATTTATGGTAAGATAATTCGAACTTTAAAATTATGAGGAACCTGTCTCACACGTTTCTCATATTCACAGTGACGGTTGACAAATCCCGCAAATACGGAACCTTTGATCAACTGCACACGTAAAAACAGTATAACACGTTACTTAGAATTGTGGAAGGAGTTTTCTCAATGATTTTAGCAATCGACATGGGAAACAGCAATATCGTTGTCGGAGGTCTTGACGACAATAAAACATATTTTGAGGAGCGCATCACCACCGATGACCGAAAAACGAGTCTCGAATACGCGATCCTTTTAAAGAATATTCTGGAGATTCATAAAGTAAAGAAAAATGATATCGAAGGTTCCATTATGGCGTCCGTTGTCCCGCCACTGAACGCGCCGATCTCTTCCGCCGTGAAGAAGATCACCGGAAAGAAACCGTTTCTTGTTGGTTCCGGCATGAAGACAGGCTTAAACATCAAGATGGATAACCCTAAGACCGTCGGCGGTGACCGGATCGTGGCCGCTGTCGCTGCAAATGCCAAATACAAAGGACCGATCATCATCGCGGACATGGGAACCGCGACAACGCTCGATGTGGTGGACCACGATGGAAATTACATCGGCGGTGTGATTCTCCCCGGTGTAAAGGTTGCCTTAAACTCCCTCGTTTCCAATACAGCCCAGCTTCCGAGGATCAGCTTCGATGTTCCGAAACGTACGATCGGAAAGAACACCATCGAATGTATGAGAAATGGTATCATGCTTGGCAATGCCGCAATGCTTGACGGTCTTATCGACCGCATGACCGCAGAGCTCGGCGAACCGGCAACCCTTATTGCTACCGGCGGTATGGCAAGATTCATCACACCGCTCTGCACCCACAAAATCACCTATGACCCGGATCTTCTGCTCCGCGGACTGATGATCCTGTACAGACAGAATACAGAAACAAAAGATGCGTAAAGCTTCACTGCCGAATGAAATTAACGTTCATTCGGCTTTTTTATTCAGAATTGTCCTCCCGACTGTTGCTGTCTATACATTTCGTTTGAAACGAAATATAAGCGAAATGCAGAGTTGTAATATTTCGTTTAATGGGATATACTTATGATAGAATTACGTTTGGAGGTGTTCAATGAACTATTTATCCAGCATGGAAGCGGCAAAAGCAATGGGAATCACAGTGCGCAGAGTCCAGCAGATGTGCAAGCAGGGCGAAATTTCCGGAGCTGTGAAAAAGGGACATTCCTGGCTGATTCCAGAAAATGCAGTTTGGCCAGATTCAGGCGAAAAGAAAAAGCCGATGCCCATTGGGATTTCTGATTTCAAGACAGCGACCACAAGCTATTATTATGTAGATAAAACCTTGCTGATCCGTGATTTTCTGGATACGAAACCTATGGTATCGTTGTTTACCCGTCCGAGACGTTTCGGTAAAACATTGAATATGGATATGGTTCGGGTCTTTTTTGAAAAAACACAGGAGGACACCTCCATTTATTTCAAGGATAAGCAGATATGGCAGTGTGGTTCTGGTTATACCCGGCATCAGGGAAAGTATCCGGTCATATTCCTGACATTTAAAGATGTAAAATGTCTGACATGGCAGGAGACATTTCAGAAGATCCGTAAGCTGATTTCACTGGAATTTATACGGCACAGTGAACTTGAGGAAAGTACTGCACTTGGAATCTATGAAAAAGAACAGTACCATCGCCTTGCCAGTGACAATGCGAATGAAGTAGACTGCCAGATGGGATTACAAATCTTATCTCTGTTGCTGCACAAGCATTATGGACAAGAATGTATTATCATTATTGATGAATACGATACACCGATCCAGCAGGGACATCATTGCAATTTTTATCCTGAAATCGTGAATTTCATGCGTAATTTCTTTTCCGGCGGCCTGAAGGATAATCCACATCTGGCTTTTGGCTTTCTCACGGGAATTCTCCGCGTGGCGAAAGAAAGCATTTTCAGCGGCATGAATAATTTGAAAACCAATTCAATTTTGGACGACAGTTACAGTGAATATTTCGGCTTTACGACTGAGGAAGTAAAAGAAATTCTGCATTACTATGGGAAAGAGGACAAATATCAGGAGATCTGCAGCTGGTATGACGGATACCGATTTGGTCATACAGAAATCTTTAATCCATGGTCTGTGATCAATTACATTACCGATCAGTGCTTCCCAAAGGCGTTCTGGCAGTCTACCGGCAGCAACGAAATCATTGGTGAGATTATCGCGACAGCTACACCCGAGATAACGGAAGGACTTCATAAACTGCTCTGCGGTGAAAAAATCACTACGTATGTAGATACCAGCGTGATCTATCCGGAGATCCAGAATAATCCATACACGATTTATAGTTTTCTTCTTGTTGCGGGTTACTTAAAAGTTGCAGAAATTTATCCACAGAATGATGGAAATTTCATGTGTGATGTTGCAATTCCAAATAAAGAGATTGCCTGTGTCTATGAAAAAGAAATTTTGAATCGGACAAATCAGAACAGCGTCGCGATTTCTATCAATCAGGCGATATTCTCCGGAAATGCAAAAAAGCTTCAGTCTTTGCTGGAGAATTTTATGCTGCAGAGTATTTCTTCTATGGATGGGGCAAATGAAAGTTTTTATCATGGCATGATGCTTGGATTATGTGCGATCCTTGGAAACAGGTACCAGATTCGTTCCAATCGAGAATCGGGGCTTGGCCGATTTGATATTCAACTGAATCCATTAGTAAAAGGAATTCCGGGATTCCTGTTTGAATTCAAACACACAAATGATGATCATGTGGATCTGGATGCGCTGGCAGATCGCGCCCTCCAACAAATAGATGCGAAAAAATATGACACGGAATTGCGGGATGCAGGTGTCCGGCCAATCATAAAAATCGGGATTGCTTTTCGTGGAAAAACAGCCGTTGTGAAACGCAAATAATGAGAAGGGGCTGCCGCACCAATTTTGGCAAGCGGCAGCCCCGTTTTCTATAATCATGTTTCTATTTTATCCCAGTCTTCTCACAAATTCCTCATACCCAAAGGTTTTCACCACACTGCACTCCCCATTCTCATCCATTCGCGCGATGGACGGCAGGCACATGCCGTTGAAGGTGTTGTTTTTTACCATGGAGTAGATCGCCATGTCCTCGAAATAGAGTTTATCGCCGATCTGAATCTCGTGGTCGAAGGAATAGTCGCCGATCACGTCACCCGCAAGGCAGGTCATTGATGAGAGACGGTAGGTGTACTGCTTTTCGTCCGCTTCTCCGGAGTCTTTTAACGGCGGACGGTAGGGCATTTCCAGCACATCCGGCATGTGGCAGGCAGCGGAGGCGTCTAAGATCAGTGTCCTGATGCCGTTATCCACAATGTCCATGACTTCCGTCACGAGATATCCCGCATTTAATGCCACGGCTTCCCCAGGTTCCACATAGACAGTGACGTCATATGTCTCCTGCATATGGCGGATGCAGCGTTCTAAACGGTCGATGTCGTAATCGTTTCTCGTGATATGGTGTCCGCCGCCCATGTTGAGCCATTTGATATTCGGAAGCTTCAGGTACTTTCCGAATTTTTCCTCCACCGCCTTCAGAGTCGTCTCCAGATCATCCGAGTTCTGCTCACAGAGGGTATGGAAGTGGATCCCGTCAAGCTTTTCCACAAGATCTTCCCGGAAATTGGCCAGGGTCACGCCGAGTCTGGAGCCCGGCGCACAGGGATCGTAGATCGCGTGGTCGCCCTGAGTGGAGCACTCCGGGTTTACGCGGATGCCGATGCTGACGCCTTTTTCCTTACAGAAGTCCGCGTATTTTTCAAGCTGGGAAAAGGAATTGAATACCAGATGTTCGCAGATATCGGTGAGTTCCCCGATCTCTGATTCCTTGAAGGCCGGAGCGAATACATGATTTTCTTTTCCCATTTTTTCATATCCAAGCTTTGCCTCGAAAAGACCGCTGGCTGTGGTTCCGTCCAGATACTGCCCGATCAGCGGGTACTCAAAGAAGTTCGAGAATGCCTTCTGTGCAAGGAGGATCTTGCAGCCGGTGTCGTCCTTTACTTTCTTTAAGATTTCCAGATTTTTCCTAAGTTTTTTTTCATCGATCACATAACATGGAGTGGGTAATTCATTAATCTTCATTTATTCTACGATCTCCGGATTCTCATCCACAACCCACGGAAGTCCCCACTTGTTCAGTGCTTCCATATACGGATCCGGATCAAACTCTTCGACGTTGAATACGCCTGCGCCCTTCCAGGTTCCGTCTACTACCATCATGGAACCGATCATTGCCGGTACGCCAGTCGTGTAGGAGATGGCCTGAGAGCCGACTTCCTTGTAACACTCCTGATGGTCACATACGTTATAAATATAGATTGTCTTCTCTTTTCCGTCCTTCACACCGGTAAAGATACAGCCGATATTTGTCTTTCCGACGGTTCTCGGACCTAAGGATGCCGGATCCGGAAGAAGAGCCTTTAAGAACTGGATCGGAACGATCTCCTGTCCGTTAAAGTTTACCGGGGAAGTGGAAAGCATTCCAACGTTCTCTAAGCATTTCATGTGGGTCAGGTAGCTCTGGCCGAAGGTCATGAAGAAGCGGATGCGCTTTACGCCCGGAATGTTCTTTGCAAGGGATTCGATCTCCTCATGATGTAAAAGGTACATGTCCTTCTCGCCGACCTGCGGGAAGTTGTACTCACGCTTGATCTCCATCGGCTTTGTCTCTACCCAGTGGCCGTTCTCCCAGTAGGAGCCGTTTGCGGATACCTCACGGAGGTTGATCTCCGGGTTGAAGTTTGTAGCAAACGGATAACCATGGTCACCGCCGTTGCAGTCTAAGATGTCGATGGTGTGGATCTCATCGAAATAGTGCTTTAACGCATACGCGGAGAAGACGCTTGTGACGCCCGGGTCAAAACCGGTTCCTAAAAGTGCCATAAGTCCAGCCTCTTTGAATTTCTCCTGATATGCCCACTGCCAGGAATAATCGAAGTATGCGGTGAAGCCCTCTTCCTTGCAGCGTTTCTCATAGATCGCGCGCCACGTCGGATCGTCGGTGTCCTCCGGCTCGTAGTTTGCGGTATCGATATAGTTCACGCCGGCCTTTAAGCATGCGTCCATGATCGTCAGGTCCTGATACGGGAGTGCAACGTTTAACACTGCATCCGGCTTATAGCTTTCCATTAAAGCGACCAGCTCGTCCACGTTGTCAGCGTCCACTTTCGCGGTCGTGATCTTCGTCTTTGTCGTTCCCTGAAGTTTCTCCTTTAAAGCATCGCACTTGGATACGGTACGGCTTGCGATCATAATTTCTGTGAATACATCACTGTTCTGACAGCACTTGTGGATCGCTACGGACGCAACACCTCCGCAGCCGATGATCATTAATCTGCTCATGTTTATTTTTCCTCCTCTTTTAAAAGATCCTCAACATACTTCGGCAGCATGAACGCTCCCATGTGAAGATGTGTCGTGTAATACCAGGTTTCGATATTTAATGCATCCCATTCCCGGGGCTTGAAATCCTTGATGGGATGATATTTCTTTGAAGCGAAGCCGAAGAGCCAGTATCCGGACGGACAGGTTGGAATATGCGCCTGATACACACGGCTGATCGGGAAGGAGCGGAATGCCTTGCGGTGCATGCTGCGGCAGGCCAGCTCGTCCTCATCGTAGAATGGGCTTCCATGCTGGTAGACCATGATTCCATCTTCCTTTAAGGCGCTGTAGCAGCTACCGTAGAATTCCTTCGTAAACAGTCCCTCAGTGTGGCCGAAGGGGTCTGTGGAATCGTTAATGATGAGGTCATATTTTGCCTTCTTGTTTCTTAAAAATCTCAGACCGTCATCATAGTGGACCTCGACACGCGGATCATCTAAGGCACAGGCTACCTCCGGGAAAAACTTTCTTGAAACCTCCACAAACATCTCATCCGTCTCCACGACATCGATATGTTCCACGCAGTCATACTGCAAAAGCTCTTTCGCAACACCGCCGTCGCCGCCGCCGATGATCAGTACGTCCTTCACACACGGATGGACCGCCATCGGCACATGGGTCACCATCTCGTCATAAATAAACTCGTCCTTCTCGGAGAATACGATCTCCCCGTCCAGAGAGATAAATTTTCCAAATTCCTCGGAATCGAACACGTCGATCCGCTGATATTCACTCTCCCCGGAAAACAGCTGCTTTTCGATCTTGATGGACAGCTTGACATTTCCGGTGTGCAGTTCTGAAAACCAGAATTCCATATCTCGTGACTCCTTGTATCGTATTGGCCAAAGCCTGTATGCGGGCAGACAGCCTGTTTGCCTGCAGCCAGCTCCGGCGCCTTAAAAAATTCATGCTATATGTTTGCCAGCACCATCAGATGATCCACTGCCGGATCTTCTGTTCCCTGCATGGAGCATCCCTTTTTCTTCGCATACAGGATATACTGGACCACGTCGTCCGTGATCATCTCCCCCGGCGCCAGGATCGGGATTCCCGGCGGATAACACATCACGAACTCCGCACAGACTCTTCCTGAAGACGCTTCCACCGGAACAGAGACCTTCTCGGAGTAGAACGCTTTCTGCGGGGACATAACAACCTTTGGAGAAATGTACTCGCCAGAGAGCAGTCCGGAGCTGTCCTTTTTGTAGAGACGCTCGATATCATCCAGAGCACCAACAAGACGCTCGATGTCCTGAATCCGGTCTCCGATGGAGATGTAAGCAAGAATGTTGCTGATGTCACCGAATTCGATCTGGATATCATACTCGTCGCGCAGGAGGTCATAGACCTCAATTCCCGCAAGTCCGATGTCTCTTGTATACACGGAAAGCTTCGTCACATCGTAATCGAAGATGCTGTCCCCGTTCACCAGTTCTTTTCCGTAAGCATAGTAACCGCCGATGGAGTTGATCTCCCGTCTCGCGTACTCTGCCATCTCAACGACCTTCGCGAAGGATTCCTCACCGCGGAGAGCCAGATTTCGTCTTGAGATATCAAGGCTGGAAAGAAGCAGATAGGATGCGCTTGTAGTCTGGGTCAGGTTGATGATCTGGCGCACATAATCGGTATTCACTCCCTTATTTAAAAGAAGAAGCGAACTCTGGGTCAGGCTTCCGCCGGACTTGTGCATAGATACCGCCGCCATATCAGCTCCCGCCGCCATTGCGGAGATCGGAAGGTTCTTTCCGAAATACAGGTGGGTTCCATGAGCCTCGTCCGCGAGAACCTTCATGCCCCTCGAATGGGCAAGCTGTACGATCGTTTTTATATCAGAGCAGATGCCGTAATAGGTCGGGTTGTTGACGAACACCGCAACCGCGTCCGGATTGTCCTCGATGGCCTGTTTTACTTTTTCGACCTGCATTCCCAGTGAGATACCGAGTCTCTGGTTCATCTCCGGATTTACGTAGATCGGGATTCCGCCGCAGAGCACCAGAGCGTTGATGACGCTCTTATGTACGTTTCGCGGCAGGATGATCTTATCTCCGGCTTTTACCACCGAGAGGATCATGCTCTGGACCGCAGATGTCGTTCCGCCCACCATCAGATAGGCGCTGGCCGCTCCGAATGCCTCCGCCGCAAGCTCTTCCGCCTCACGGATCACGGAGACCGGATGACAGAGGTTGTCAAGCGGCTTCATGGAGTTTACGTCCAAAGATACACATTTTTCGCCTAAAAGCTGTACAAGTTCCGGATTTCCGCGTCCTCTCTTATGTCCCGGTACGTCAAACGGGACAACTCTCTTCTTTTTAAATGCCTCGAGCGCTTCATAGATCGGGGCTTTCTTTTGTCTCTCTCTGTCCATGGTTTTGTTCCTCATGCATTTTATTGATTGCGCATCATCTGAATAATAAAAAAAGCAGATGACGCCAAAACCATCATCTGCTCAAAACGATTCTATTCCATTGGGGTCTGGGGCGCGTCACTCCGCTCCCGTCTGCCTCTGAGCTTTATCGTTTTTTCTTCCAAGTCTGCAATCGCAAATATATTGTCCCTGCACTTATTGACCGATTCACAAGATGATGTGTTTTTCAAACACTGATTATAAAGTAATCAACTTATAAATTTGAGCTTTTAACTCAATCAATAATGTGGGCTTAACCCCACGCGGCGCTTGACCCGCCTGTCCGATGGGCTTAACTTCCGTAGTCTGTTCTGCGGGAGTGGTCATTACATACATTTGCATGAAAACGATAAATGTCTCTTCACACTATTTCTATCATACATGAAAAAACATAGAACTGTCAAGTAAAAATTTCCATTTGTCCTATGATAAGATAAGAGCAGGGATCCATCAACCATAAAAGTTGATGGATCCCCATGAAACAGAATCACACGCTATCATTCTGTATGTTTCCGGTCACCATTGCACCGGTCTTTGGATCCAGATAATAGAGATGTCCATCCCGCGGATCTGTAAACCAGCCGGTATCCATGTACCCGTCCGCACCAAAGTGATACCAGAACATGGTTCCCTCGTACAAAAGCTGTTTCCATACATTGAATACACAACGTCCATCGCTATCATAGTAGCTCCATCTGACTACGCCATTGACTTTCTTTGTTTTCCATGCATTTCTGGCCACATTCCGGTCGGTATCCTCTCTGTCACTGTCAGAACCGGTGTTCCTGTCACCTTTCGAATCATCAGGAGTTTCAGAACCAGGTTTATCGTCTTCCTTCGGATTATCAGGAGTTTCAGGACTGCTGCTTTCCAGGACTGCCTGCGCCGTCACACGGTGTCCTTCTGCCTGATCCAGCGCATCCAGGAGTGCTTCGTTCACAGTTGTATACAACGTGCCGTTGATCTTCCAGCCCTTGAACACAGCTCCATCCTTGCTGACTGTCGGAAGCGCTTCATCCATCTGCTCCAGGGTATAGCTCCGCTCTCCGACTCCATGATCAAATGCAACCGTTCCCTTTCGGCTGTCTGAGAGCAGCTCAAAGGTACTAAAGCCATCCTTGTTTACAAACTCTGCCATCACACTTCCCTGCGTTTTCTTTACTGTTACCGGATAATAAGCAATTTTTCCGCTATGTAACAGATGCCGGATAAAGAGATCTTCGGTCGGATAATCTGCCGGGAGCGGCAGGGTGATCGTAACCGGGATTCCAACCTTCTGTGGGATTGCTGTGCCGATCAGAACGGTATTTCTACCGGTTCCTTCCTCCTGCATGGTCTCATTCTTTCCGGCTGTTGTGGCTTTTACATTGTATAATGCGGTGATTTCAAAAGTGATCACATTCACTCCCTGTTTTTCGGTCACACCCTTTACTTCCACCGACATATACGGCTCAACCACCAGTCTTACCTTCTTTCCTGCGGTATTGACTCCTTCCTTCTTAAGTTTTTCCTTCGCTTCCGCTCCGGAAATCGTCTGATCTTCTCCTGTTTTTACGATCACATCCCCGTTTTCCGTTTCCCGGATCAGATCTGCTGTGACAGTATCCAGTCCGGTAATCTTCGGGGCGTTCTTATTTAAGAGGTTAGCGATCGCTTTTACTTCCTCCGGTGCATCTGCCGGAACCGGTGCGATCTTCGGCGCTGCCACCGAAACCTCCGGGGTCTGTGCCTTTCCAATGGTAATCTCTCTTGTTACCGTTGTTCCATTGTAGCCAGTATCCCCGGCAACCTCAGCTGTCACGAGGACCGTTCCGGCTCCGATGATCTTCGCCTCTGTTTTTCCGTTCACTTCGGATAACTCCAGAACTCCATTGTCAGCAGGAACGGAGAATTTCACAGCTCCTTTTCCCTTCTGTCCGGTAAGTTCCAGTTCGAATGGATCCTCACCGTAGAGCTTTCCGCCCACTTCTTTGATCTGAATCTGATCCTCATCTGCTTTTTCGACCTCGAAGCTGCAGCTTACCTGTGCAGGATCATTGTAATTTTCCTTCTCTGGGCCGTCAGCCAGAAGCACATATTCTGCCGAAATTTCATGCGTACCGGCAGAAGAAACCGAATATTCCATGGATGCGGTTCCGTTAGTCAATGGGATCGACGTCTGATTGAGCGGCTGTCCATTTTCATAAAATATTACCGTTCCGGCCAGCACATCCTGATAAGCTCCCTTCGCTTCCAGAGTCAGAACATAAGTATCTTCCACATTTCCAAGAACTTCCAGGAGTCTCTGCATCAGACCTGTTTTCTTTCCGGCTTTCAGATTCAGGGAAATGGTTCCCTTCTGAACGGTGATCGGTCTGGAATTATTACCTGTCGTGTAATTGGTACCATTTTCCATACGAATCGTTACATTTGCCGTACCTGCGCCATGGATCGTTGCCTGACCATCTTCGCCCACCGTCAGTACACTCTCATTATCGCTGCCATAGGTCACAGTTCCGTCTCCAACGGTGGTAACTCCGGTCAATGGAAAATCAGGATCGCCATATGTTTTCGTTCCCGGCCACTCTGCATCATTGATCGTGATCGAAGATGCTGCTTTTTCGATCGTTGCGTTTGCTTCTTTCTGAATATTGACCTGGTAGTTATCCGGATCGGCTGCTGCTCCGCCACTGATCACTGCTCCTGTTATCACTGCATTCGAAGCATCGATCACAACCTTTTTATTGGTTCCGGCATTTACATCCAAAAAAGCTGCTGTTAAGCCTGTGATCTGCAGCTGCTCCTCTCCTGAACCTGTATACACGCCAGTCTTTACAATCAGCGGTTCATGCACAGTTGCTGTTTTCGTGCCATCATAGGTCTTATCTTCTACCGCAACTGATAATTGCAGTGTGTACTTAGAGATTTCCGGTACCACGGAATCTGTTAATGTCCTATCGTATGAAACACTTGAATCTGTCGGTGTAAATTTCACGGTATAAGCCTTGTTACCTTTTACATTCGGATAAATACCAGATGCTGAACTACTATTTTCCGGTTCCCAGCTCCAGGTTCCGGCTACCAGTTGATTTGCACCATTATACACACCATAACCAGAAGCCAGGGAAACCGGAATCTGAGCAAGTGAAACCCCATAAGTCCCCTTCGCATCCCACTTTGGTGTTCCGTTTCCTACAATTCTCAGTGTATCCTTGGTAGACACATTAAGCGGTTCCGTTCTCTCAGAAGCAAATGCATTCTCTTTCGCCTTTATTCTGCTGGTTACCTGATATCCATGTGCCGGATATAATCCCTGAATTTTCGTACCGTCAATCCATGTAAATGCTCCGTCTGAATCTACATCACGGTATCCATACTCAATGTCATTTTCCGGATTAGTTCTGTTTATGGTAATCGTCGTACCGGTTATATCCACCTCATCCTCAGTTATTGCAGCCGGTGCTGCCGTTCTTTTAAGAATCGTGATACTTTCGGGTTTTCCGGCAAATTTCTTATCCGTGTTGCTTGCAGCATACCGATAATAAACCGTACTCTCATGATCGGAAGAAATGATGTCTGTAATCGAAATTCCTGATCCACTGCCCATTTTTGCAGATGTCCAGTTTGGAGAGGTATTGGTTCCGTTTACAATCACATACTGTAAAGATGAGGAAATTGTGATTTCTTCCTTCCGATAATCAATATTCGGCTTGTTCGATTCTTCCGGAATCACCTGTGTTTGCAAATCCGCCACAAAAACCGCTTCACTGGCTGACATGGACGAGGATGCTTTCTTGCGAATATAGACTGGTACAGACCCACCATTTTCACGAATGTTATTCAGCAGCCCTGTCAGACGAACCTTACCACCCTGTCTTATCGTTGTCCATGACTGTGCATCCTTAGAAGCAGCATACTCCAGATCGCAGGAAGCTTTATTCTCTAAAGTCTCCTGTTCGTAATTGATAGAAACATCAGCAGCATTAGGTGCCTCCTGCTGCACTTTTTCTGTCTGGAAATTTACATAGGTTACATCAAGAGATAAGTTACCATCCTTTTTAATCATCAGTCTGACATGATATTCTGTGTCCGGAGTTAAATTCTTAATAGTACACTCATAGTTTCCGGAAGAACTTTCCGTAAGTGGCGTTCCATTCGAGAACATTTCATCTAATGTCCCTGTCTGCTCATCCTCGCCGGAGGTTAATAAAAACTTAACCTCTGCTCCTGGAGTTCCTGTTGCCTTAAGTGTAGCAGTCGCTTTTGTGTCAGAAATCGTCTTAATATCCGTGACAGCTGCAGAAGTGATACTTGCCGCCTTATTATTAGAATATGTACCAGTAGCTGGATCATAATATACCGTCTTACTGTACTTGCGGAAATGCGGGTAATCCTCCGTTCCGATCACCTGTCCCCACGTACCATCTGATTGATCACCGTTTAATTTATAGGCAATTTCTCCGGATTTCAGTTTTTCTTCGCTTATAGTAGTAATTCCACCCAAAGAACTAAAATCACCCTGTGTTGTCTCATAACAGTTCGTAAAAGTAGCCCTATGATTATTCGAGTACTCAGTTCCTTCCAGTTTTCCTGATACAGCCAAGCAATTAGTCACCGCTCCTTGTGAACAACTATATGAAAAATTTGTTCCTACTACAAAACAATTCTGAATTTTGATATCACCCACAGTGAGTTTACACAACCCGCAAGTCCAATTACCTTCCAACACCAGCCCTATATTTTGTACATTCCCATATTTAATCCTTGCCACCAGTCCGTACTGAGAACTTGTACCGTCATCAGCAGGTCGCAGTCCGGAAATTACATGGTAATTTCCCTCAATATTCCCCTCGAAAGACTTACCATCAGCTATGGCTCCAATGCTTGTCCAGGCATATCCGTCCGGGATCTCAATATCCTTCATCAGCTTCAGATTGCTCTTATTAGGGATTTCACCATCATTAAACTGCTTTGCAAACCAGAAAAGCTGACCGGCATTATAAATCTCATAATATTCCCCCGACTTGTTTGCCTTCTGATATGCATCACATGCTTCACAAAATCCATCTGCATTATAGTGCTCATGACTACAAAAGGTATCACCATAAAACATCGCAATTTCATTTGGTGTTGTTGTCGAAATCGTCTCACCTGATTTTGTGATCGGATTGCCGTCATTTAAGCCCGGTACCGTCACCGAAATCTCTGTTTTATTCCTATTTTCCGGCAGATATACCGTCAGATGTCCCGTGTTCGCTTCATCATACGAAATCTGCATGGAAGGAATGACCATAGCTGCACTTTGACCTTCTTGATTGCTCAACGGTTTATCATTCTGCTTGACCGTGATATCGGTTGCCTGTAATATCTGATCGCTCGTGATCGCCGTGGAAACAAATTTTAATCTTGTCTCATAAAGAGGAATTCCGGTCTTCAAAGTGATCGTTGCATTCTTATCATCAACGTCAGCTTCCATCTGATAAACATAGTCTCCAACCGTCACCTGTACCGTTACCGGTGTCCCTGGCGTTAATGGCTTCAGATAATTGGATGCCTTAAGTGTAACTTGATAATCGCTCACCTTCATCGTCCCTGCGTCCCAGGTAATCTCTCCCACACTGATTGTCACCGGATAAGTGCTTTCGGTGAATCGTACATCCGCAATCGTGCCCTGAATGGTATAGTTTTTCAGTCCGGAATTTTCACTTTTCGGGAAATAATCACCACCATTTAAGTTGACTACTGCCTGATCACTGATGGAAATGGAGCCCACCAAGGTACCATCTACACTTGGCTTCTCTGCGACACCGATCGCATATACTTCATTCTTATACGCAATGGCCGAAACCGTTCCGCCATTGATCGCAATCTCACCATACTTGTATCCGCCCTCTACTGTTTTGGCTCCACCGCCGCCACAGCCGATTGCAGCTCCGGGGTGTCTTCCTGCGTTCGTAACATATCCTCCATAGGCTGTCACATTGCCACCATTGATTTCAATCTTATCCACGCAGCCGTACGCTCCACCGCCAATTCCTGCTCCACCGTATACATTTTTAATATCCTTGGGGTAGTTTCCATGTCCGCCCTTGGCATACACAGTTCCGCCGTTGATGACAATGGTACCGATGCCGCCCTCTAAACCGCCGCCAATACCTGCTGCCATCCCGCTGCCATAAGCTTCGATATTGCCTCCGTTGATCTCAATCGTCCCCAAGGAACCCTTTCTCATGCTCGACGCACCAATTCCGGCACCTACTCCACCGGTTGCTTTTAAGCTTCCCTCTCCGCTGATCGTCAGGGTACAGCCTTCCGGCACCTCAATAGCCGCACACATATCACCGCCCTTGAGTGTATTTTTTCCCTCCAGAATCAGATTCAGTTGTGCACCATTTGCCAGTCGGATCGCCGGTATCCAGTTACTTGCTGTCGTAGCGTTATTGTCGATCGGAATCTGGATATCCAGATTCGAAATCGTAATTGTAGCCTCCACACCATTAACCAGAATAACATGGGTCGTACTGCTTCCCGTGATAGTCGCATCCTTATACTGTTCCAATGTGTTGCTGTTGATGACGATACCGCCATTCGCAATATCATAAGTACCTGTTGATGCCAGCAAAGCGATTCCGCCGTCCATGCTGACCTCGATCTCCGGAAGCTCCACGCCCGCTGCCAAAATATACTCTCTCGGAAGAACCGGAAGATAATAATAGAAACCACTTTCATCTTCCCGGTTCTCATCCGGCTCCCAAGTAACGCTGATATCCGTCAGCACCGGGATATCTTCTGAGATTTCCTCATCTTCAAACTCATAATCCTCAAGAAAATCCCCGGCATTGCTGTCGGTCGCGATCAGAAACGTACCCTGCTGGTCTTTCTGCAGGTCTTTCTCCTGAACTTCCTGTTTATCTGCTTCCTCCTCATCATTGCTATCCGGCATGTTTTCTGAATTTTCTGTTTCCGGAGTTTCCTCCTCATTCAGATTTTCTTTCTTTGCATTACTGCCGGTAGCAATTCCAAAGTCTTCTTTCTTATCACGGTCGTCTGCTGCCGCTTTCTCATCTTCCGCGCCCTTATCGCGATCCGCATTATTTTTCTGATGATCCACGTTCTTATATTCCACCACCGAAGCCTCGATCGTCTCCGGGAAATTCAGATAATCCTCAAAGTTTTCTCCGGCATCCGCAGGGATCTGAATATGCGCGACATCCTCCGGTAATTCCGTAAATCCCGTGATCACTTTCAACTTTTTTGTAGGGACTGCAGCAAACGTTGCAGACGGTATGCATAACTGCATCGCCATCATTGCCGCCAATGCTGCAGATACGATCTGCCGTTTCTTCTTTTTATACCTCATATCCATTTCCTCCTGTTGTCATTATTTTCTATATAGCGTGACGGTTTTGTTCTCTCCGGTAATATTTTTTTTTCATACTTTTCCTCCTCACCTGATTCATTACTTCCCCTTTTTCCCTGAAGAAGCCGGGAGACTGCCTCCCGCAGCTGATATTCTGTAACGGGCTTCACCCAAAAGTCATCTACCCGCAGCCTGCGGCTTTGGAGTTCAAATTCTGCCTGATCGCTGATCCAAAGGAGCGGGACATCCTTGCTGTACCCTCGTATGCTCATGCAGAAATTCATTCCACGGGCCCCATCCTCCATTATCACCACAGCGTCATAAGGGCCCTCCCGCTGCATGGCATAGACGCAGAATACGCCATTGTCAAAGCGGTCTACTTTGCCAAGCTTCATCAGTAACGCCGTTTCTTTCTCCTTCTGACTATAGCTGCATAGCGCAATTCGCATTTCCATACCTCCGTTTCCTGATGGGCTCCATCGCCTCATATAGCTCCTGATCACTACAATCTATGGAGAGGAATGCCGGGATACGAAGCTGATACGCGATCAGGGCGAAGTTTTCATCATCACTCCACCAGACAAGCGG
>OGSS01000819.1_pt1 | contig 26349 bp, 20 predicted proteins | sample 1553591 | NCBI WGS metagenome assembly OGSS01 (sample SAMEA2580061, study PRJEB22360) | human gut metagenome | biome: human gut; feature: human-associated habitat; material: faeces | place: Denmark | collected 2008/2010
CAGGGCCGTGAAAACGGCCCTTAACGTGTTTGGGTACTGAGTATGAAGCGTTTACTTTGGGTACTGAGTATGAAGCGTTTACGAAGTCCGAACTTTATATGCACAGGGAAACGCCGTTGACGAAATATCCCGTTCAACTGGACATGGCATATTAACAATAAACAATTACTTGAAGGAAGACTGCCCAACAAATAACGGGCACTATGATTGCAGACGTCCCGGTAAATTGGCTCCTTATGAACAAAAAGCTATTGAAATGCGCGCAAAAAGAATCACCTATAATAAAATCCATGAATATATCTGTAACAAAGGTTACAGTGGTACGGTTGCTTCCCTAAGAGTATTCATGCAGAAAGAACACATGTAAAGAATATTTCAAAAAACGAAAATGGCCCTGTTGAATATATTCCGCGTAAATACTTTTGTCATCTTATATTCCGGGAGTTGGAAAAAGTAAACGGTTTGACATCAGAACAGTACGAAGCCGCAATTGAAAAATATTCTATTTTAGGAAAAATATACTCCTTACTTAGAGATTTCCACTGCATTGTATTTTCACATCAAAGCAGCGAACTAAATTCATGGATAACGAAAGCGGAACAATTACAAATTGATGAAGTAAGTACCTATATAAATGGTTTGAAAAATGATATCACAGCAGTTAAAAATGGTATAGCTTTTAAATATAACAATGGATTGGCAGAAGGAAGTGTAAATAAAATTAGCTAAGCGTATCATGTACGGAAGAAACAGCTTTTTACTATTAAAAGCAAAGCTGCTTCTCAATGAATTTTATCATCAAATCAACTAAGTCTGGAAAGAACCCACTTGGCGTTTACTATATAGAGGGTTCGTTCAATTATTATATGCATCATAACTTTAAGCCATATTTTTATAAACATCACTTATTGAAACTGGATTAGAAGAATACTTCGGAACACTCTATGCTTGCAAACACATCTTCACACTCCGGGAATAGTAGCGTTTTTTTACCTATAAGGTGCTGAGACTTATAATATTCTCTTTTCAATCTCCTCTCTTACCTTCATCTCCAACTGTTCAGCGCCTTCTTTGGTATCTGCGCAGATTGAAAAATATAACTTTAATTTGGGTTCTGTCCCTGAAGGTCTGACCACCATGGATGCATTTCCTTCTAACCTAAACTTCATCACATCGGACTTGGGGAGCTCAATGTTCATCTTCCTCCCATCCATGTATTTAATCAGGGACTCTTTATAATCACTGACAGATGTTACTCTCAGCCCTCCAATCTGATTTGGAGCTGCGGTTCTGAATTCACTCATGATTCCAGCCATTTTTTTAACGCCTTCCATACCCCTAAAGGTATAGCAGTGAAGGGTATTCAGGCAATATCCATATCTTGCATATAAATCATCCAGAACTTCTTTTAATCCTTTTCCCTGATTTTTATAATATGCTGCCATCTCACAAATTAAAAGGGAGGCGCCTACTCCATCCTTATCCCTGACATAGCTTCCTGACAGATATCCATAGCTTTCTTCGAATCCAAATATAAATCGTTCTTCCTCTCCCTTTTCCTCCAGAAATCCTATCTGCTCCCCAATATACTTAAAACCAGTCAGGACATTCACCGTATCTACCCCATATTCAGACGCAATCCGCTCAGCCATATCAATGGTCACTATGGTCTTTATCATGAGCGGCCTGTCAGGCATATTCCCAAGGGCATTCCTACGTTTGCATATATACTCAAGAAGCAGCATGCCTATTTCATTTGCGCTGAGCAGTACATACTTACTTCCTGACTTCACCCCTATGCCGACTCGGTCACAATCCGGGTCGGTTGCCAGCAGCAAGTCACAGTCCAAACGTTCTGCATCGCAGATTCCCAGTGCCATGGCTTCCTCAACTTCGGGATTGGGATAGGGACAGGTAGGAAAATGCCCATCCGGCATTTCCTGTTCTTTTACAACAGAAACATTTAAAAAGCCATTTTCCTTCAATGCCCTCCTGACGCAGTATCCTCCAGCACCGTTTAATGGAGTATATACAATTGATATATCCTTTTTCATTCCTGCTTCACACAATGTCTCTTTTGAAACAGCATGAATAAAAGCATCCACGGTCTCACTGCCAATATAGACGACCATTCCTTCTGCCAGAGCCTTCTCAAATGGTATCCATTCAACATCTGCAAACGTATCAACCTGACTTATTTCCTTCTGAATCTCCTTCGCGGTTCTATTGGTTATCTGGCATCCATCTTTCCCATAGATCTTATAACCATTATATTCCGCTGGGTTATGACTTGCCGTAATCACGATTCCGCCGTTGCAGTGCAACTGCCGTATTGCAAACGACAACAAGGGAGTCGGCATTAATTCCGGATAAATGTGAACTTTAATTCCATTCGCAGCAAACACACCCGCTGCAGTTCCGGCAAAATATTCAGAATTTAATCGACTGTCATATGCTATGGCGACATGAATCTCCCCCAAATACCTTTTTTTCAAATAATCACAATACCCCTGGGTGGCTTTGGCAACTGTATATCTATTCATACGATTGGTTCCAACGCCCATTATGCCCCTTAAGCCACCGGTTCCGAATTCCAAATCCTTGTAGAAACGTTCTTCTATGGCCTTAGCATCCTGACTGATTGCCTTCAACTCTTTTGTAAGTTCAATATCCTTCAGATTCTGATTAAGCCAGTATTCATATGTGTCCTTTGCTCTCTCTCTCACGCTCGCCCAGCTCCTTATCTCGTCTATATATACTCATCACGATTACAAATTTTAAGATTCTCTAATACCCTTTTTATATCCCCCGTACTATCCTTTTCACAAATCAATATAGCATCTTCCGTATCTACTACAACCATGTCCTTAAGGCCAACAGCTGCTATCAATTTCCTTCCCCCCTGTATAATACAGTTATGAGTATTTACAGTAATAACATTTCCATCCACAACATTTCCAAATTCATTGGATTTCTTGATACGCTCAATCGCCAGCCAGGAACCCACATCATCCCATCCAAACGCACCTGGTAATATATAGATATCTTTAGCCAGTTCCATAATACCATAGTCAATGGATTGTGATTCCATCTTGTTAAATTCCTGTTCCAGAACCACCTGCTGTTCGTCCGTACCAATTGCTGACTGTATTCGCTCCAAGCCATTGTACGTAGCAGGCATGAACTTCTTTATATTCTTCAAAATGGAAGACGCCTTCCAGATAAACATACCGCTATTCCACAAATACTCCTCCGTAGCCAGATATTCCTTAGCGACCTCCAGACTTGGCTTTTCCACAAACCGTTCTACCTTGTATGCGCGTCCCTCCATTTCATGAGAATTGAACTTAATATACCCATATCCTGTCTCCGGATAATCTGGCATGATGCCTATAGTAACCAAATTATCTCCGTTCTCAGCTATACTGCATGCATCCCTCAATGTAGAAATGAACATTTTGTTAAATTTAATCAGATGGTCTGATGGAAGAACCAGCATTAAAGCGTCTTTATGCTTTTTTGCAATATGGACCGCTCCAAGCCCAATACAAGGAGCCGTATTGCGGCTCACAGGCTCACACAATATATTTTCCTCCGGTATGCCCGGAAGCTGTTCAAGTACCAGTTCCTTATAATCTTTATTTGTTGCAATATAAATGTCCTCCAGTTTAACTAACGCAGATATCCTCTCCACAGTCAACTGAATCATCGTCTTACCATCATCCGTAATAGCCAAAAATTGTTTCGGCATATTCCTGCGGCTTCTAGGCCAAAAACGTTCTCCACGTCCTCCGGCCATAATTAACGCTGTAGTATTCATCCTTACTTTCCTCCAAACTTAAATTTCCGCTTATTATTCATTTAATAAAAACATAGCATATATTGACTCTCATTGAGTTCCTGCTTATAATAATTCTAATCAATACAAAAGGAGAACTTCATGGATATCAGCTATCTGCTTTGGCTTCAGTCGCTTCGTTCCATCACACATCAAATTTTTAACAGCTTTTTTCTTTTTATCACCGCATTGGGTGAAGATTTTATAATTATGTCTCTCATTGCCGGCATATATTGGTGTATCAGCAAAAAATCGGCTTTCTACCTGTTCTTTAATTTCCATATAGGAAATTTAATAAATCAGGCTGTTAAAATAACCTTCTGCACTTACAGACCCTGGATTCGCGATGATAGAATATCTCCTGTAGAGTCTGCCATATCCGGTGCCAGCGGCTATTCCTTTCCCAGCGGTCATACTGCCAAAGCTATGGCTGTATGGGGCGGTCTAGTCGTACATGATTTCCAAGGAAATACATCTACAGCCAGCTTTCTCTTACTCATTATACTTGCTGTCGGCTTTTCCCGCAACTATTTAGGTGTCCACACCCCCCAGGATGTAATAGTATCTTTAATTTTAGGCGGACTCATTCTTCATGTAACCCATCATCTACTAATTTGGGTTGACAAAATGAAATACCGGGACTGGATTACTGCTGTAAGCATAACTATTATATCTTCCCTTCTGATACTGTATGCAAAATACAAATCCTATCCTTTGGATTATATTGATGGACAACTGCTTGTAAATCCCCAGCAAATGATAAACGGCTGCTTCCGCGGTTGCGGTGGCATCATAGGATTAATCTTCGGATGGATTCTTGAAAGAAAGCTGATTCATTATAACGAAACCAGAGGTACCTGGCAGACCAAATTATTTCGTTATTTACTGGGAATGTTGGGCTTAACATTACTGTTTAAAACCTTACCAGGTTTACTATCCTTTTTTATCAGCCCCCCAAAAGCGGCATTTATCAATGGCTATATGATTCCCTTTTATATTACTGCAATCTATCCAGTCTTGACCCGCAATCTATGAGCCTTCTCCGTGATTGCGTCTGCCTGCCTTCATGCCAGCATAGGCCAGTATCATCCAAAAAAAAGGCTGCCGGTAGTTAATTACTGTCATACTTTCCGCCAGAAGAGCAGCATAAACAGGCCAATAATAAACAGGCGCATCTTTGACATTTTGATAAAGCCAAAGCAGCATCAGAATCAGCGGTATTATACCGTAAGAAAACCAAATGCTGAACAAGGTTGAATGGATTTCACTTTTCCACACCACTGCCAACGGAAAGCGTTCAAAAAAGCCTTCGCCTGCACCATACACAAGATATTTAGGATAATAAAGTATTTTTTCTCCGCCCCGGTCAATTATCAGCTTTTCGATTCCCCCCTGCGATAACAGCGCAAGCTTTTCTTGAATCCTTGTAAGAATATTATACTCTTCTTCCTGTATGGTAAATCCCTGTTCCGGCCAAATCATCCAAAGACCGATTATCAAAGCTGCTGCAAAAGTTCCTCCTATACAACACAAAAATCTGCCGGATATCCGCCCAGCTTTATACTGCCTGTAAATCCAAATACAACCAATCCCCACAGCCAGCAGCATCCAACCCAAAAAAATTCCAGTTGACTTTGTAAGCAGAATTAGAAAGCCATCGATTATATAAAACAGCCAAAACGAGCGGCTATGGCGGTCACTATCATAACAGTAAATCAAAAGAATGGTTAAAAACAACACATACGCCATCTGATTAGGGTTGTTAAATGTACCCATATAACGGTTTGCATCCCAGTATTCATAATAAATGCGCCCTGCTCCTAAGATATAGACCACCAGCTGTACAACTAATATAAGCTTAAGTATTCGGTTGAGATACAGCAGAAAGTTCTTTTCTCCCGCAACCTCCCTCAGAGTCCATAAGAGAATACATCCATAAATCCAATAGGCTGTATTTCGGACAAAATCATTATGTGGAGATAAAATATAATTCCAGCCATTGACCAGAAATACACATACTAAAAAAACATAAAAAAAGTAATCTTCCTTATATAAATATCCGTGTTGTTTTTTTATAAATCTCCTTATCAATGTACTTACGAAAGCTGCTATCAGTACTGCATCCCCTGCCCCCAGACCTCCTGAAGGAAAAAAATACAGCGGTTTTAAAAATACAAATACTAGAAACAATATGGCAGAAACAGACATGTTTTTCCTCCTGGACCGACGATTATATTAAAATATTTTTTCCCTCCAGCCACCAATAAAACAAAACGCATTCAAACAACACCAATGCTGTGAGTATTATCACTAACAACTTGACCTTTCGTTTACAAAACACATCCGTCCAGCCTAGCACAGGAAGATAAGCGCCTATTACATATCTTGGAAGCGATGTAGTTCTCACAGCGAATGGTATTACAATGAATAATATTCCCATTGCAGACTCACTCCATCGTTTAGCTCTGGCCAGATGTATACCACCTATCAGACCAAGTATGCCCGCTAATGCAAAATAAATTTTTCTTCTTGACCCCATGCCCACCAAGGCCTTTATCACTTCCTGAAGTGAACTTTCATGCTCTCCCCATGCATACTGAATATGAACAAATGCCAGCGGATCTCCCATTATATGCCATAAAAATGCCATAAATCCAAACAAGCCAAGCGGTATTAAGGCAACTCCCAATACCAACCTGTAATTTTCAAAAGCCTCTTTCCAATAGTTCCACAAAGACTTTCCACTGCTTTTTCCAAAATAATCTGCAGTATACTGCACTGCAACTGCAAAAACCAACATAACTCCTAGATTTCTCGTCGCACTGGCCAATGCTCCAGTAACTCCCATCGCAATATATCTTTCCTCCTTCATAAACAAAAAAAACAGTACCACCAGAAGAAAAAATAATGCTTCCGAATAAAATATAGAAAAATAAAAGCTATATGGGCCAAATGAATATATCAGACAAAATAACAGTGCCTCAACATAGTTATTTCTGGTTCTGCATATATATAGTGCTGCTGCTGCCAACCCTGCAATGAAAAACAAAGAATTGGCAATACTTGTGACTACATTTAAATTACCGTGAGTCAATCTAATCAGATAACGCATGATTAATGGCATCAATGGAAAGAATGCCCAGTTAGCCTCTCCTGTATTGTCTTGACTTGGAGCGAGCACATATCCATCTACGGCAATGCTTTTATACCATCCGGCATCCCAATTATTTATTTTCTCAAATATAGAGATATCTATATTATTTATATATCTCCAAACAATAAAAACAAGATACATAAGCAAGCGGGACAAAAGAAATATGAATAAAATCATGAATAAAAACATCCATTTATTGTTTTTCAGACAATTATTCACCCGTTTCATCAATCATAATCTCCTTCACCCAAACCTCCTCTGTACCTTTTATAAAAAGCGATATTTCTCCATCCTTCGCCTTTATTGGAGCAGTCCATAACTGCTCTTCATCCCTGTTACCCCGTTCTTTTCCCAAGGTCAAAGGAATCTCTTCCATATTTGATGACACTATCAGTGTATTCTTCATTCCAATATTTTCACTGACAATTATCAGACACAGTTCCCCCTCTGGAAGTCCATCAAAGTATATCCAGGCCCCTCCGCTTGAAACCTGTCTTCCAAAATCATTCCTCTCCTCCCAACCTGAACCGCATCTTCTCTGCTCTTGATTCATATATACAGATGTACCTACCATATAATCCAAGCCATCTATTCCCGGCCATTTTTCTAACACCTGGTTAATATAATACAAACGATATGCCAGATTCACCTCAGGTGTCCCGGCATTCCATAGAACCCAAATATAAAAAGACATCAGTACTGCACTGACTATATATGCACTAATATGAAATAGTCTCTTCATCTGCCGTTCCTTCTTGATTCAAAAAGCTTTCCACAATATAACGTGGCCGCGCTTTCGTTTCCATATATATCTTACCAATATATTCCCCCACTACTCCTATACTCAGAATAAGAATACCGCCAATTCCCCATATAGAAACCATAATACTGGCCCATCCTGGCACAGTTGTTCCCCTAAAAAATCCAACAACGCTCCAAATAAGCATAAGTATACTCACCCCCAGAATTACGCTCCCCAACATCACAATCATTCTAATTGGTTTAATGCTCAAAGATGTAATTCCTTCGAAAGCAAATGCTAGCATCTTCTTAATAGGATATTTGCTCTCGCCTGCGAAACGTTCCTTTCTTACATAATAGACTAACGTTGATGAATATCCAATCATGGGGACGATTCCCCTAAGAAATAGATTCACCTCTGTAAACTCGGCCAGTCCCCGCAAGGCCCGTTTACTCATCAATCGATAATCTGCGTGATTGTAGACAGTATCCGCTCCCAATTTGGACATCAACTTATAAAATCCTTCAGCAGTAAACCGTTTAAAAAATGTATCCGTTGCCCTTTTGCTGCGTACTCCATATACTATATCATAGCCCTCATAAAACCTATCCACCATCTCATCAATTGCATGAATGTCATCCTGAAGGTCTGCATCCATAGAAATAGCCATATCGCAATATTCTTTTACTGTCATAAGACCTGCCAGCAAAGCATTTTGGTGACCACGGTTCCGGCTTAGATTAATACCACTGTAAACTGGATTAGATTGATGCAGTTCCTTTATAATATCCCAAGTTTTATCCTTAGAACCATCATTCACAAATACAATCCTGCTTTCTCTTGATATCTTTCCATTCATTGTATCAATTTTAGCCAAAAGCTGTTTAGCCGTCTCTCTCAGTACTTCTTCTTCATTATAACACGGGATTACAATATACAATGTTTTTTTCATGGCTATATCTCCTTGCATTCGATACTATTATATTAGTATTAAATAATAGTCCTAATCATCCAGATATACTATCTCCTTTCCATACCATTCTGCAATTATTTCATTTTTCCAATCATGCTCATCCACCTGTATATCATTATAATAATACAGTAACCGCGGACGTGCCTTATAAGATTTTAATGTAACTATACTTTCATTCCCCTCTAATAAGGCTCTCCTGACAGCTGTTTCTCTAACATACTCCTGCAGTTCACCTGTATAGTAAGAATATATTGCGGAAACGGAAGTCAATTCATTAAAATCTTTAGGACATAAAGCCAGACCTATGATTCCTATTGCAAGAAAGCTATAAAAAAAGGCCATATCTTTAGAAGTAAAAACATTGAATTTCTCATTCACTAATCGACCTTTTATCCATCCCATAAAATACAGCGTATTGATAACCACTAATAAAACAAATAAAACATACCTGATATTTTGTACCCTACCCGCTGCCTCCAAGTTTTGCCCTAATCCACCGGTTGCATATAATGTAGGTGTAAAGCTAGAAGCAAACAGACCAAACGAAACCAGCAGGAATAAAAGAGGAAAGCGGCAATATCTTTCCACCTTACTATTTTTACTTATTACATCCCACAAAAACGGAATTAAAAACATTAATGCAAATAACAAATACAAATTTGTCCATTCATTTACAAATTGAAAACCATATCTGAATGAAAAATATATGGATTGAACAACCCCCTTTTGTTGTCCTGCAAAAGATGCTGACCGGATAGCATTTCCAGGTGCTAACATACTAATACAAAAACCAGCTACTAATACAAAAAAGGGCAAAATTAATAGTTTTCCACTATTTATATGATTATAAAATATTATTAGTAAAATTAACATACCTATTTCCACTGCTAATAAAGTTCCTACATAGTTCCCACCACCAATAATAGCACTTAGAACACATGTAGCGATAACACGCCTTACTTTTACTCCCCTCTTAATCCCATTTTGACAAGATAATTGAATATATATTCCTACCATATATAATAAGAGTGAAAAGAAGCCAAGATAGTAGAATGAACCATTGTACCAATAAAATGCCTGCACAGGATTAGGGATACATTGAATGATTAAAAACAAAACTATCATGCCGATTACGAACCAAACATATCTCTCGCCATCTAAAAGGTCAATTATAATCACCTTAAAGAAAAACAATACACTACTAATGAGAAGAAGTAGCATCAGATATGTCGTAATAGTATAATAGGCTTCGCCAAAAATCCCTGGCTGTATTGCCATAAAAAAAATACCAGCATATGTTCCTTGCCAATCTAAATAACTGCTTTTAGCTTGCTCTACTGCAGCAATTATTATCTGACTAACTGAATGTGTCTGATTCCATACCGAATATGCCCGAAAACCGTAAGAATAATCATCTGCCCATCCATGGTTATATTGAGCCAATAATAATAATGGAATTATACTTAATACAAATGCTAAGCCTATACCAGTTGTTACATAGAATTGAATCCGTTTACCTTTCATAATATATATTGTATGATGTTTATAGAAGCAAAAACAACATACATCCTTTCTTTTCTTGGTCTGTGATTTAATATATTCAGATACTATGGACTTTTGATTTTATTCTGTAGCTAGACTATTCAACAGGAGTGTATTATGGTTACTTTTATCTGAATTGTTTATAGCTGGATGTTTCCGGAGCCTTTCGCCCTGAGTACTTATTTCAATCAAGTCTACTATGATAATCGTTTACGAATACCACGGTATCAGACTTTATGAAAGGAAGGTACAACCTCATGATTTTCTTAGGTATTGATATTTCCAAACTTATCCATTTCGCTACCATTCTCTTTTCCGATGGCGAAATAATCATTAAGTCGTTTCAATTCTCAAATGACTATAAAGGTTTCTACCTGCCGCTTTCCAAACTGGCATCACTGGACCAGCACAGCATCACCATTGCTCTTGAATCAACGACTCACTACGGTGACATCCTTGTTCGTTTTCTTATACGCAAGGACTTTAAAGTGTGTGTTATCAACCCTATCGCCACTTCGTCTATGCCCAAAAACAACATTTGCAAGGCGAATACTGATAAAGTCGATACGTTTGTTATTACTAAAACTCTTATTATGAAGGATTCTTTAAGATTTCTGACCTTAAAGGATCCCTATTACATCGGACTCAAAGTATTTGGGCGAATCTGGCAGAATACTGCGAAACAGCATACACGTTTAAAAATATAGCTGACTTCTTACTTGGATCGGGTCTTTCCGGAACTCCAATACTTCTTTAAGTCCAGTGTACATCAATGCTCTGTCTACGCCCTCCTAAAGGAGACTCCTACACCAACTGCAATTGCTTACATACATCTGGCTCATATCCTCGAATACGCTTCCCACGGCCATTTAAAAAGGATATGGTCAGAGCTTTAAGAGCTCTCGCACAGAAGTCTGTCGGCATCAATGACAGCACTTTACCTATTCAGATAATCCAGACCATTGAACAGGTTTAGTTCCTGGATAGTCTGTTGTTTCGTACAGAGCTTGAAATGGCGAATTTAGTCACCTGCCTTCACACTGTAATCATAACCATTCCAGGCATTGGTTCCACGAATAGCAGAATGCGCCTTGGTGAGATCGCGATATTAAACATTTTTCTTCAACGAGTAAGCTGCTTGCCTTTGCAGGCCAGGACACTTGCTCATATCAATCCGATAACTTCCTGGAGAAAAGATTCCCGCATGTCCAAACGCGGCTCGCATGTGTTGTGTTACGTTCTCTTAATGTAGCCCATAATGTTGTAAAGAATAATGCAACCTTCAAAGCTTATTATGATTCCAATAGAGCCGAAGGAAGGACACATTACAAAGCACTTGAGCACTATGCTGACAAGCTTGTCAGGGTCATCTGGAAGATGCTCACTGACGGAGTGGAATTTAACCTTAAATAAGCAGTCTGTATTCCAACATCCATAGATTCTGAAAAAGCACCTTTCGGGAGCTTTATTAAAATTACCCTTTTTACCAACGACAAGAAAAATGAATTCTTTGTTAATTTATACTTGACTTCTCATAGCTGATCTCCAAAATTGATTTAAGAATTTCTACCCTCTACTCATCGCTTCTTTAATCTGAGTAGAACTAGTACTCTTCGTATACGGAAAGTACTGTATATCAGCCCCTAACTGATTCAGTATTTTCTTATCTCTAATCCAAGACTCATTATTAACATAGTCATCCCCAGAAAACAAACAATCATATTTATATAAACTCCAAGCATCTAATTTGTCTATATTATCAAATGTAACTGGAACCGCTCTATCAACATATTTTATTGCTTCCACGATTTCCAGACGTTCTTGAAATGGTATATAAGGGGCCCTATTCTTGAAGTGTATTACCAACTCATCTGACAATACTCCGACAATAAGATATTCACTTCTTTCTTTCGCCTTTTTTATTAAATTTAAATGTCCAATATGAAATAAGTCAAATACACCCGCAATATATCCTATTTTATATTCTTTCATACTATCACCCTTCATTGTCTTGCATAAAGTCTTCCATTATCCATGCTTTATTCTGTACATATATATAATATTCAGTAAATCCCATTTTTTCTAGCTGTTTACCTATTTGTCTATAATAAATATTACAAACAATAATGTGCAAATTTGTTTTTGGAATATTTACAATGCTTTCCGGACCATTAATTATTATTCCATACTTTTCTTTCCCCCACTTTTCTTCTGAATTATCAATCAAAAATCGAGGCCTGTATCGATTTCCATATTTTTGCATGTAATCATCTAACATTTTCCCGGTACCAAATAGTACAATCATCTTATCAGAAGAAATATCAAAAGCTCCATAAAACCTATTTTGCCATATTCTATAGGAACAATCCGGATCGAAAATTGCTTGGTGATGGGGTATCCTATTTTCCTCGTCAGGATATTGCATATAATCTAAACCCATAGTCATTTGTAAAACCCTCTTATAGCCCTTTGGAACTGGAATACTAATATATTCAAACGTTTTATTCTCTATATTTTTAAAATCGCCTTTATAAAGCCTTTGATTTTGGTACTCTCCAAAATGAGTATAAATACCTAAATATTTACCATCAATTATATTTCCTATTCTAAAAAAGAACTGCAATAATAGATATAGGGCTCTTAGGTTAAAGACTTTACTTATAATACTTATTTTTTTCCACCTAGAGTCTGATATATTCATCCATATCTTAACCTTTGAACCGTATAACTTTGATGCAATTACTTGTTGAGTAAATAAGATGTACCTAACCTTCTTTTTTTGCAACCAATCATTACTAAACGCAGGATCCAGAGCCAAAATATCTATCCATATACCATTGTGTTGGCAAAAGTCTATGTCCCACATATCAGCGCCTAATGTATCTTCATTTCTTAACCTTAATAATCCACAAAAGAACTTATTATCGCCTTTTTTCTCTGGTGACAAAACATATGGATATTTAAGTTCATTAACTGCAACTTTCTTTAATATTTCAAAATCCTTCCTAGGCATAACTACGTCAATATCGTCATCCCAAGGAATATATCCTTCATGTCTCACCGCCCCCAGCAATGTTCCATAAATTGCATAAAAAGTCAGATTATGCCTTGTACATATCTTATCTAATACTTTAACCAAATCAATTTGCTTTTTCCATACTCTTTTCATTTTTCCAGATACACAATAGCCTGCACGTATTTCTTTTTGGTCAAAACATTCCATAATTACTCCTCAATCAATGACCTTGCATTTCGTTTCATTCTTTCTCTATTAATACATGACCAATCTAAAAAATTTCTGTATACTTTCTGTTGCCTATTATTAAAGACAAATTTATTCTCTTCTGCTTCAAAATAGCTCCAAAGTTTATTTAATCCATATTTATCCGCTAATTCTTTTATTGAAATCATATTTTCAATAAAAGGAAAAAATAAATATGCATATTTAATCGCCCTATACAAAATATATTTTGCAGGGTAATCTTCCCTAACAAATTCCTGGTCAAAAAACACAAATTCACCATCTTCATAGAAACAATTCATTGGAACCATATCTATATAGGCCCTTTTTAAAATAATTCCCCAATCCAAATTATCGTTCTGCTGGAATTTTTCACTCAAATTAGTGGATTTTTCAGATGACATTAAAATACAATTGTATAATTTATCCAAAACTTCAATGAACTTTTTTCTATCTAAACCTGCCTCTTTCCCAATATAATCTGATAGAGTTAAAGAATTATTATATGGCATCTCTATATAAACGCCATTCCATTTATGTGGAACTACTTTTATACCTCTATTTTCCAAATCCACAATATTCTTATATGAACACTCTAATACCCCAACACCTTCATTATTAATCGGATATTTTCTTACCATTCCCTCAGAATAAATTTTAGTCATAAAGGCATTTGCATATTCCCTGTCTGTAGATAATGCCGCAAATACTATATCTGATAAATCTTTATTTATTGGACATTCTATAAAAAAGGAATTGCACATGGCGGTAAACATCCCATTTGCAACCAAATCATCATATAAGTCATTTTCATATGCCAATAAAGTATTGGAATTTATATAATACGGTATTACTCTTTCTTTAATACTACTTTTTGGCATATACTCATCTGTAAATATTAATTGAGGTAATTTATAATCTGGCAAAGGATAAAAAAATTTCATCTGTTTAAATCCAACATTCTTTAGAATTTCTTTTATTTCATTCTTTGTAAAACTCCTACCAGAAGCTCCTGATGGATAATTATTTATACCAGAGAATGGGAGTCCAGAAAAAGGGTCAATACAGCCGCAAAAATATTTAATACCAAACCTATTTTCTATCGCCAACAATAATTTCCCATTTTCTTTCAGCAAACTTTTTGCCCTTTTTAGATATTTCTCATATATCTCACTTATAAACTTGCTCCCACTTTGATATTCCAGTTTTCCAATAATTATTACAAAATCAAACTTCTCAAGAAACTCTATCTCAAGAAACTCCCCTGCAATCACCTCTAGATTTGAACATGTATGGTATCTTTTAAAAATCCCCTCCGCTCTCAAACAATAGCGTTCAATGGATACAACTCTATTGCAAAGTTTACATAACGCACCCGTCAGTGCACCAAATTCTCCTCCAATTTCCAGAACTTGTGCATCTTTTCCAAAAGGATACCAATTAATCAATGACTCTCTCATCTTTGAAAGATGATAAAAGACCTCCCACCGATTATCCCTCTCTAGTATGTGACTAAAATTGTTATCTTTATTACAGCAAATATAATCATATATATCATAATCGCATTGTGGCCTTGAAATAGGTACCTTATCAGCTTTTACAAAATCCATATTAAGAGTTGCCATCTTGCGTTCCTACTTTCTCCTAATTTCTATAACTTCCTGCCCAAAATCATTTAAAAGATTCATATTTAATAGTGTGGCACACCTCGTATTCGTATAACAGTTGTTTGAATACTTAAAAAGCTCATCCACTACTACATTACGAATTTCATTATTATCATAATCCCATAAATTGTTTATAAAGTCACACCAGAAATCCATAATAGCCTTCTGTACTTTCATTACGAAAAATAATTCTTCCTGGCTCCTTGATTCATCTGCAAAAACAGGTCTTCCTTCTTCATCATATGAGGTTATACTAGGTTCGTAAGATGTCATTATTACCTCTAATTGTAAATAATTTTCAAAGAAATTGCTCTCTGCATTACGCGGATGATTATTATAAAAATATGATTGAATAGGTAACTTTAATTTTTGTTCCTCATATGAATTGTATAAACAGCAATACAAACCTTCTAATTCCACTGGCATTACACGATTTAAAAAGAACTGGCAACTGCCACAAGAAACGAAATCAAAAAAGGCGTATTTTTTCTCTCCTTTTATTCCCAACTTCTTTATATAGGCTATAAAATTATCTCTGATTATTTTAGATTTTTCATAAATACATTCTTGATTTACCAATGCATACCTAAGAAGTTCTTCATCTTCCGTTAGTTGATTTTGATTATTCAAATACTCAATTCCATATCTTTCCTTTACTACCTTTTCCACAGGTCCAATACACTTAGGACCTGCTATCCATCTTACATCTTCTTCGTTCATAATAGCAGTTTTGGAACATGCTACTCTGGACACATAAAAGTAAACCCCCTCTGGAAGTGTATCTCTACATTTATTAATAGGTATACTATCATATAAGTGTTTGATTAAATACCCATCTCTAGATGAGAACAGGACACCTTCATATGTGCCCATGCGTAAATGATTAATCATCCACGACATGAATCCAGTTATTAACGGAGCCACAAATAGATAAGCCCAATCATACTCGTTATCTATTACTATTCTTCTTTTATCATCCATTTCTACAAATGGACTATTAAACACATATGCGGTAAACATCCCTATTATAGAACGTTCATTTAAATTTGCAGGGAACCTTTCGATATCATAAAATGATGATTTCCTCATTAAATCAATTGCACTTTCAATATGAAATGCATCTATTCCCGCTAATTGTGCACAATTGATATCAGAGTTTATATTATCCCCTATATGCAGAATGCTACTACTTTTCACCCTATCTTTAAAAACATTAAATAGTCCCCCTGTCTTTGGTTTCCTATAATCACATGATACTAATATATCCTCATATCCTTGTATATTAAGATTGCTTAGAAAATATTCTATAATTGCTTTAGGCAAATACATATCTGAAATCAAATAGACTTGTTTTCCACAATTAACTGCATGATAAAAAATTTCCACCATATCTTCTCTTCTAACTAAAACTGATGCTTCAGTCTCTATCTCGTATCGTATAACTCTATTTTTTTCACTCTCGCTTATCCCCGTATTCTTCCTTAATTGATTATATATTTCATAGATATTAGGGCTAGTCTGTGCAATATCTTTATCTGCTTTAAGCCTCTGACTTCTAAAATCTTGAATAACAATGTTATCCCTTTTTACCTTTTGTGATACAATATCAAAAACATCTACAGGAAACATTGTTTTTCTCATTAATAACGTATCAAATACATCAAAACTGATGATTTCGTAATCTTGTATTTTATTAATTAACTCCTGTTTTTTTATATTGGTGGTACTAAATTTTATACTCATTTTTCTCCTTCATTTTTATTGCTATACATTAATTAAATAATAATCAAATCCCAATTGTTCAAGTAATGGCTTGACTTGTTTTTGATTTTCCTTATTAAGCGCAACTATAATACCATGAGTTTGTACATTTACTTTAATCTCTTTAAGCTCCTTAACTTCATGCTCCATAAGCCAATCTAAGTTGCCTTTTTTCTCAGTAACCACGAAACAATCATAATGTATTTGTAGTTCGTCTAATTTACTAGCAATATTCTTTCCATATGCTCCTGCTCCATATATCATCACATTTTTATTTCTTGCACAAAATCTGCAAAGCTTAAGCGTTTCTGACTCAAATTTTTCAAAAGAAGAACCCGAAGGTAAAATTCTCCCTTCATGTCTAGCAACAAAGAACTTTGATACTACTGAATATAAATTACTAATATATAGTGATGCATAAAATGTACTCTCTACCATTGCAGTATAGTATCCTTCACTTTGTGCTACATATATGATAATTCTTTCAATAGCATGGTTCAGTGTACCATCTGATGCTAAAGGCTCTTTAGGAAAATCTTCATATCGCCATGGATATTCGAATAACGGCTTTAAGGCTGCTGGTCTGCACCAAAATGCTGTTGCCAACGCATACGGTTGCTTTTGGGGACTCATAGGCACTTTAATCGAAAGCATTTCTGCCAATTCCTTAGTCTTCTGATAGCAACAGGTCCATTCATTTCCTACCAATTCGGTTAAATATCCTCCTAATGCAGGTACAGGCGGTGTGAGAATTCCTAATCTACTATTTTCCTCAAATAATCTTATAATATTTGAAACATAACCGCTACTTCTTAATGTATTTTCCCAAGCATGGTACATAAATGATTTACCTACTGTTACAGGTCCTCCACCCTTTGTTGTTTTCTTATCATGCACAAAACACAAATAATCATACTGCATTAGATACTTCCTACAGGCAACTAAGAGTGCACCTGCATCTCTTCCTCTGTCTCCAGACAATAAAACCTTGACATTATTTCGTTTTATACTACTAAAATAATTATACACCTTATTTTCTGTTTCTCTGTTTGCTACAGTTATATATAAATCAATATCTTCTTGAATGTTTCGTAAATATACAAGAGTATCATCCATTAAATCTGCATAAAAAAGATGCGCTACCACAGCCACCTTTTTATTTTTAAAATCATCAGCTCCATGAACATCATCACTGATAATATAATTCAAATGAAGACATTCCCTAATATCTGAAATATTATAAACTCTAAGTATATGTTGCCAAATTAAGTCTATATTATAGCCCGTATTTTCTTTAATATAATCAAAACTTCTCCGCAAATTTTCTCTAAAACTAATTGATAGTCCGTTCAAGTTTTCGAAGAGTTCACATTTCAAAAAAGGAAGCTTTTTCTTTTTAATTAGTTCATATGTTAAATATATACTATAATCAATATTATCAGCTGGATTATCTTGATGATACTCTTCAGTATCAATATAAACATCTCCTGCATCCTGCAAGAAGTATTCTTGCAACAGCTCTCCGAATATCTTCCCCTCATGTTTCCCTTCAATGCAAAACTCCCTAAATATATCTAAGGTATAAATACGCCTGCGTAAAATCAAAAAATAATCATCTATATATGAGCGTTTATCACCAGTATCTTGGCCTAATATTGTCTCCCTCCTAGTTATGCCCCAATATGAGCACTCCTTTTTACTCATTAAATCAAACATCTCTTTCAATGAAAAGAAGGGACCAAATAGCATATCATTTGCCAAAATAATTTCGTCAAAAATATATATATCACTATTTTTTATACATTCAAGCAATATTTCACAATAGGCCTGTCCATATGTCGTTCCTTCGTCTAAAAAATATATTCTTCTAGTATGCTCTCTCAAAACACGATTTTTACAATTATCTGATGATATACATACAATGATTAAATCATCTAGAAACTTTTTTAACTCACTTAAGAAAAAATCAATGTAATCATCCACTATGCAATTTACATCTGTTATTGCAAATATACCCAATCGTTTCATGTCAACTGATACCCTTCCTAATACTGATAAATATTACTAACATGCAAATTCTCATTATGGAACTCATCGTCTATAATATAAGTCTTGAATATATAATTCCCTATATCACTGTATTGAGGGGTTATAAACTTCAAAAAAATTTCACCCAGAGAAATATCCTTTGAATCTAATTCATCTATATCTTGAAATCTTACGAAATCTTCAAAGTATTCCTCTATCCCATCTTGAACATCTTTTATATAGCACAATTCTTCTTCAGTTCTTCTTTCTTCTAAATAGACTGGTTTTCCAGAAGAATCGAAACCTTTTATTGTAGGAACAAAGGATGTTAATATGCACTCTAATAATAGCGAATTAGCAGCCAGAATGCCCTCTGATGTATACGGCGCTTCTATTGAAAGCCTTTGCTTGGCAATATCTGTTGTATTAAAACGATAGAAGTAATATCCCTTCAACTCAGCCTTCAGCAACTTACTCAAACAAAGTTGACAAGTTCCTGTTGAAACAAAGTCAAAAAACAACAGTTCATCGGCACCATTTAGCCTAAATTTCCTGATATATTCCATATACCTTTCTCTAACTTCTGCTGATTTAGCTAAAATAGCTTTTTTATGTGCGAGAATGTATTGTGGTAAAGATGAGTATGTATTGGAATCAAAATTTTCAATTTCCTCTTCTTCAAGAAAATATCTCTTTTTTAACAATTCTTCAGGAGTTCCAGAAAAAGCATTATTCAAAGACCACAATATATCATTCTCGTCAAATAATGATGCAGAAATACATAAAACACGAGAGGTTAAAAAGTATAATCCTTCTGGTAATATCTTTAAGGGCTCTTGCATTCTTAGAATACCATATAATTTATCAATTAGATAACCATCTCTTGCAGAAAATAGAACTCTTGCATTTTTCTTGTTTTTTATTTTTTTAACAAACCATAACATAAAATCTGCAACAATAGGTGCCATGTAAATATATCCAATATCCTTACCTGCTTGTATCTTTCCCTTTCCTTCAGATTCAAACAGTGCGAATGGTGAATTAAAGATTCTAGAAATAAAATAACCAACCTGTAATCTCCCAGTCAAATCTTCAATTTGATATAATATCTCTTTATAGGCAGAAATCTGTAACATATCGTATGAACTTAGAATCCGAAAATTTTCTATGCCATTGCGATTGGCTGCCATTACATCAAACGGCTCCGAGTCACCAATATGCAGCACTTTTTTATTTTTCACTTTACGAAGAAATATACCAAATAAATTCTGTCCTTTGCTGGTAGAATATTCATTAGAAATCATTAATTCATTATATCCACTAACCCCAGCATTTTCCAACCAATTTTCAATACATTCACTGCTATGATACATATCCGAAATCAAATAAATCATCTTGTTTTTAGATTTTGCGTATTCAAAAACTTTTATCATCTCTTTACGTGGTATTAACATTTGACTTTCAATTTGTAATTCGGTATCCATCAGATATTTCTTTTCGTCATCGCTAATGCCCGTCATAAACTGTAGTTCATTGTAAATTTGAAGAAAATTAGGTATAAAAGTGGCTAATAAATTTTGTTCTGCTAATATACGATTTTTTTCAAATTCACATCTAATATTTTTCTCTTTTATGGCCTGCTTTTCCACTAAGGAAAATATATCTTTAGGTTGTAGGGTTTTTCTCATTAACAACGTATCAAAAATGTCAAATGATACAATATCATAAGAATCAATTTTATTTTGTAATACTTCTCTACTAATAGAAAAGTACTCATTATTTAATTTAACAACTTCAATATTTAATAATTTTCCATCCGCCGAAAATAAGCTTATACCATTTTTCTTACAGAATGCGGCTATCCTGTTTCTAATTAGTTCTGTTATATTAGGACGTGCGACAACTATTATCAATTCTGTTTTGAATTCTATTACCTCTTGATAAGAAAGAATTTTTTTACCATACATACTTCCATCGGTACGGTAACCGTCCATTAAGCCGCAAATATTATAATCCTGAAAATTTTCCAGAATTATCTTTGTCCCATAACTCAAACCATATATGACAATTCTTTTACTTTTATATTGTTCGAAATTTTCTTTAAATGTTTTTAAAAAAATTGTATCAGACATTATTATTCCTCCATCATTTAAATACAAAAAACTTCTTCTAATGAATTTTGCTTCAATAATTCTAATATTTGTTTTTGATATTGATTATTAACTGCAATGACAATCCCTGAATCATGTAATCGATTCAAGATTTCACTAATTTCCCATACTTGTCTACCCTCATATAAAGAATTTTTTCTCTGGTTATTACTGACAATGAAGCCACTAATTTTAATACCATACCTTACTAATATATCATTACATTGTTTGCCATAGGTACCAGCCCCGTAAACATAGACATTTTTGTACTTTTTACAATAATTTATTAACTCTTCTGTCTTCTTTTTTTCATTTTGAAAATAGTCAATATTATTTATTAAATAGTCTATCTGGAAATCCTTTACAATATCCGCAAATCGCAGTTGTAAGTCACAAAGTCTTTGTTTGGCATAATCTACGCTTAAAACCTCCTGCACATCATATCCCTTATCTAACGCAACAAACCCCAATATCCTTTCTATTGCATGACTAATTGTACCGTCTGATGCCATTGGCTCTTGACAAAAATCATCTAATTTCCATTCATATTCAAAAAGTGGTTTAAGCGCATCTGTCCTACACCAAAAAGCCCCACCTATAGTTATATATTCCTTTTCAAAATGTGAATTTTTTCTTAAATGTAATTTTTTGCTTAAATTTATAACATTATCGTAGTTACATGTCCAGGGATTGACAAACACTCCAATGTAATTCCCCCAGTAAGGAATAGGGGGGACCAATAATCCGATATTCTTATTGTTTTCCATATAAAGCAAAATGTTTTCTATCAAGCATTCACTACCAACCAGATTTCGCCATAACAAGTCCATGAATTTACGTCCATCATTACTATTTCCCATTTGCAAACTCTTTTTATCGTGTACGAAACATAAATATTCATATTTCATTAAAAAGTCATGGCAGGTCACTAGAAGAGCAGCCATATCTCTTCCCCTATTTTCTTTAACTAAGACCATATAATTTTTTTTATTTGTTGCGTTTATATAGTTCTTAATTTTAAATGCTATTTTAGGATTTGACGTTACAAGATAGACATCTATATATTCTGGTACATTTCCAATATACCCATAATATTGATTTAGTAAGTCCTCATAAAACATATATACTATTATGCAGCTTGAAATGTTACTCAGCTCGTTTCTCGTAACATTTTCACCTAGCATGAATACAGAATTCATATACTTTCTTCTTTCTATTAATCTAGTAAGCAGTCGCTCACCGACATGGTTCTATTGCAAAAATCATCATAAAGAATATAATTTTTAAATATACTATCTTCTATCGATGTGTATTTTTGTCCTATAACGCCAAGTAAATAATCTGCTATTAGAGGATTCTTATAGTCATAACTATAATTTACTAAATTAATATATTCCTCAAAATACTTTAAAACTTCTTCTTGGGATTTAGAAACAAAATCAATTTCTTCTGTCGAACGTTTTTCGGCTGCATAAATTGGATTTTCTCCATCAAAAAACAAAAAAGAAGGTGACTGATGGGTCAATACATTTTCAAAAACATATTGTTTCTTAGCAACATTACTTTCCTCGCAATACAACGAAGAAACCTGCAATTTCTGTTTGTCTGGATATATATCAGAGCTTTTCACAAAATAACACCCGTCAATTTTTCTTTCTATAATTTTTTCTAATCCCATTTGGCATGTTCCTGATGATACAAAATCACAAAAAAACAATTCTCCATTATCCAGAACTTGATGCAGATATCTTTTATAATTAAAACGTATCTCTTGGGAACGTTTTAAAATTTTATCTTTATGTGAATGAATATATTCTACCAAATCTTTAAACTTTCCATTATTAAATTGTTCAATATCATCCTTTGACAAAAAAAATCTTTCTTGCAGTAAAAGTTCTGGTGCCCCTTCATACGGAAATACAGCTGCATAATTTATATCATCTTCATCAAAAAGAGAAGCACCTATACATACCGCCCTTGATGTAATCAAGTACACACTATTAGGTAAACTTTTAAAAAGCTTTTTATTACCTCTTAGTTTCTCATACAGTGTCTCTAATATAAATCCATCTCTGGAAGGAAATATTACCTGACAGTCTCTCTTATCAACCTTATTGCATAACCACAGTATATATTCTGTTATTATGGGGGCAGCAAATAAATATATAATATCTCTTGAGTTATTAATAATTCCTTTACCTAATGTATGGTATAATGCAAATGGACTGTTAAAAATTCGGGCCACAAACAACCCTAGCATAACTCGTTGTTCTAAATTATTTGCATACTTTAGAAGATGTCCATATCTAGAAGAGTTCAACATTGATACCGCACTTTTAATCCATAGTGTATCTATTTGATATTGTTCTGCAGTCAAAATATCAGCCTCATAACAATCTCCTACATGCAAAACTTTTTTACTATCTGCTTTCTCTAAAAGTTTGTCAAACAACCCACTCTCTTTATTCATACCATATTCTGATGATACAAAAATATCCTCATATCCTACAATTTCATTATCTAAAAGAATCTGCTGAATCTGTCTTTTAGAATAATACATATCGGAAACAAGGAAAATTCGCTTTTTCTTCATCTTGGCATAATTAAACGCCTGAATCATATCTTGTCTACATAAAATCAATTCCCTATCCAGTTCATATTCTGTATTAAGGAGTTTCTGTCTATTGTACATGGCATCAGGATAATCATACACCAGCTTCCTATATATATTAAGAATTGAAGGTGCCACTATCCCTTCAGCCACCAATTTCTTTTCTACACTTATTCGATGTTCTGGAAAGGCATCATTCAATCCTTCTCTCTTCTGCATAAGAAAAAATACATCAATGGGGAACAATACTTTTCTCATTAATAATGTGTCAAAAATATCAAAACTAATTACTTCATGCGCATCTATTTCCTGAAGAAGTGTTTCTAATGATATGTTATTTACCTCTTCAAATTGTTCTTCATTGACCTCATATTTAATTTCTTTTCCGCTGGAATTCAAAACTAGTATTTGATTTTTCATACAAAAATCATATATCTTTCTAAAAATCATTTCAGTGGAATTAACACGAGCAATTATAATGATAACATCAATATGCCTTTCTATTAATTCATCAAAATTAAGAATAGGTTTACCATATATTACTCCTTCTTTTTTATAACTATCCAAAAAACCAACAATATTTAAATAGCTATTTTCTTCGACAAAAATTTTCGTTTGTACACTGATACCATATATAGCAATTCTAGCATTTAAACACTTTCTAAATACATCCTCTTTGCTCTCTACCATTACTATACTCCTAACATTCTCTGATACATATCCTTCATATCATATTGAGGGGCCCAGCCCAACTTTTGCAATTTTTGGCCTGATAATTTAATATTAGTTTTAGAAGCATAGCCAAATATATTTTTGTTGGGTATATCATATACAATATTAATATCTATTTTAAAATTTTTTATAACAAATTCAGCCATTTCTCGTATTGTCATTGTCAAATCTTCATTTACAACATTATATGCCTCACCAACATTCCCATCAACTAATATACATATTATGCCGCTAATAGCATCAGCTGAATAAACATAATTTCCCATTGATAAACCATCTGTATGTAAAACTATATCGCACTGATTTAATACACAATCCCCAATATAAGCAAATATCTTTGAACTATTATTTATTACGTAACCTGCTCCAAATGTCTGGGATAAACGAGCAATTTTAATAGGACATTGATATTCCTGAGAAAAGCAATAACAAATATTCTCTGCCATTCTTTTTCCTAACGGATAACTACTTCTTTTGTTTAACAGATCAATCTTTCCCATATTTTCTTCTGTTACTCTATCAATTATCCCTTCTATATTTCCATATATCTCCATAGAAGACAAATATACCATACTCTTAATATTCTTTGTAACCGCAAATTCACATACTGCTTGTGTACCATTAACAATACCATTTACGCATTCAATTGGTTTATCCACCATAAACTTTGAGTCAGTATTTGCTGCACAATGGATAATATAATCCACGGTTCCGGAATAATTGATTTTATCGCTGATATCTCCTACTACAACTTTTATAGGTAAATCCTTAAATAACGTCTCTGCTTTTTCTTTATTTCTAATAACAATCACTATCTTTATTTGTGCATTTATCTTCTCATTTAAATAGCAAAAAAAACCAACTAAAAGCATACCAATAAAACCAGTAGCTCCGGTAACCATAATAGTCGATTTGGTTATTGATTTTATTTGTGGTATCAAATTAGTTAATCGATAATAATCTTCATATAAATAATTTTTCATAACGTCACCTACAAACCAAAGATTTGCGTATTTTCTTCTGCCTCATAAAGCGCTCTATATACATAGAAATCTGATGGGGTAGTTATTTTTATATTATATTGGGAGCACTCTACTGTGCTCAGACTATAACCACAATGCATCATTAATGTGGCTGAATCTATCATCCAGTTAATCCCTTCACTTTGAACTTGCAAATGTGCCTTCATTAAATCCTCAACGTAAAAACCCTGTGGGGCTTTTGCAATTCTAGAATATGTTCTATCTGGTAAAGCTATTATTTCTCCCTTCTCATCAACAACTCCTATCGTTTCTGTAGCCTTACTTACAGACACAGCCGTTCTCTTATTTCTGACAACTTCAATCACTTGACTTATCAGCCTATCATCAATTAAGGGGCGCACTCCATCGTGAACCAAAACAATTTCCTCACTTAGATTTTTAGACTCATTATGTATAAGGCTCAATCCATTATATATAGATTCTTGAACAGTGTTTCCACCTGTCACTATCCATCGCACCTTCTCAATTCTATTATTTACCAACTCCCTTTTTAAATGTTTCTCCCATCCCCCTACGCATACAACAACAATTTGTTCTATTTCTGGATGCTCCTCAAAATGTTCTATTGTATGTATCAAAATAGATTTACCATGTAAAGTCAAAAATTGTTTGGGTTTAGTTTTATTATTCATTCTAGTCCCAGTTCCACCTGCCAATATAATTGCTGATACCATATCTCATTGTGATTAATAAGTCTAACCACGTACTCCTTCCTAAAGTATAACATTACAATCACTTTAAATATCATATCACACTACTTTTCCTTCGTCAAAAGAATCTTAATGGTAAATCCGACTACAATCACTTGACTAGTTACTGTTCAGAGGCCAATGTCATTTAGTTAAGCTTCATAGATATATAGTTAGA
>OGSS01000835.1_pt1 | contig 26024 bp, 26 predicted proteins | sample 1553591 | NCBI WGS metagenome assembly OGSS01 (sample SAMEA2580061, study PRJEB22360) | human gut metagenome | biome: human gut; feature: human-associated habitat; material: faeces | place: Denmark | collected 2008/2010
TTTGTACAGAGCACCGGGCTGCCGGTACAGCAAGCACACTTCCGTCATGAATGAGGACCCGGCCATAAAATCTGGAAGCCGGTGTACTGTTATCCACAATAATCAGATGAGAGACGTTCCAGCCCTGTTCTCCATCTTTATATACCTGAACTGCCGGTTTGTCAGCCACAATGCTGGTAATGGCAGCCAGGGTATCTCTGTCATCAAAAAAAGAGCGCATTAAAGCACACACAGACCAGTTGACTGTTAATTGAGGCGACTTTAAGACATCCCTCCCTTTTTTATCCTTTACATCCAGCTCATTAATTCGGATATCAAGGCCAGGGGTCAATTCCATAGACTGCCATGTAAGCTGTCCATTAATTTTTTTCTTTGCTGTCGATGCCACCGCCTCATTAATTGCAGGAACTGCATAATAATGAGCCAGTACACCGGTCAACAGTGCCAGTACTACAAGTATGGCACTCAAAATCCCCAATCGCTTAATCCATGTGTGCTTCAACAGTAGGCGCTCCCCACTCGTATATTAAATTTGACTATCAGCGGAATTACTTAACAGTTGTTTCCGTATGAATAACTGCAGGAATCCCCATAGCATTTTCAAGAGTTGCCAGTCCGATATTGTAATCGTACAGGGCGGTAATATAATTGGTTCTCGCCTGGTTCAGCTGCAGCTGAGCATCCAGTACGTCCAGGTTGATACCTACACCTGATGCATAGCGAACTGTAGCAATCTTATAAGCTTCTTCTGCTTCTGCCACTGCTGCTTCGGTGGCACGGATCTTTTCCTTAGCAGAGAAAACATTCAGATAATCCTGGCGAACTTCCAGTTCAATACTTTCTCTGGACTTAAGAAGTGTTTCTTCCGCTGTCTTTAGATCAGCCTTTGCTTCCCGGATTTTGGCATCAGTTGCCCCGCCGTCAAAAATTGACCAGCTTAAGCCACCACCGACACTCCAGCCTTCATGCTTGAATCCCGGGAAATCGTCATCATTCCAGCTGTATCCACCGGTAAGTGCTACTGTCGGCATATATCCGGCTCTGGCAATACGGACAGCTTCTTCCGCCATCTTTACGTTATAATCTGCCTGTACAAGTTCCCAGCGGTACTTTTCCGCCATAGCAATTGCCTGTTCCATGGTAATGGTGATGTCAGGCTGTGGAAAGTGCTTATCCGTTGGGGTCAGTTTGGTATTCATGGGAATACGCATAACATTATTCAGATTAGCTTCCGCTACATCCCGTGTATTCTTTGCAGAAATATCAGCTTCCTTGGCATTAGCCAGAGACACATTAGATGACAGCACATCCAACTTGGCTACAATACCTGCATTAAACTGCTGTTTTACGTTGGACAGATGTCCAGCCAGATTAGACACAGATTCATCCGCTACATCGGCCAGGTTGATAGCTTCCAGCCACTGATAGTATGCCTTTGTCGCAGACAGCTTGGTTGCTGCTTCCTGCTGGTATACAGCTACATTAGCCGCATCTTCTGCATAGCGTGCTGAATCAATGGCACCTTCTACAGCACCACCGGTCCAGATTGGCCAGGTTACATTGATTCCATTGCTGTAAGAATTGGAAATAACTTTGACTGTCTGATTTGTCTTGGCTCTGCCGCCCTTCCAGTCATAGGAAACCTGCGGATTCTTGCCTGCAGCCGCTTCACTGACCTGAGCTTTAGCCTTTTCCAGTGCGTATTCAGAAAGTCGGATATCTCTGTTGTTATTAAGAGCTGTAGTAACTGCACCCTTCAGATCGATGTTGAGTGCCTTTGCAGCCGGAGCCTTTACTGCGGTTACATCTTCTGTTCCCAGATTCTTGGCGAGCAGACGATTGGTAAAGTCCACTTTACGGGCAGCTTCTTTTTCTGCAGCATCATTCTTCAATGCTCTGCTGGTAATAGCCGGATCTGTAGTTGTGCGTACAGAATCTGCGGCCATAACGTTAAATCCGGCCCCTAAGGACAATATCACTGCTGATGCAAGTACTGCATATCTTTTCTTATTCATTCTTTATTTCCATCCCTTCTTCAGAGTCTCAATATGTATAACCCAAACCAATATATTCCCCGCCACCTTCACGGCTATGCGGCAGAATGGACTGCCCCACCACTGAAATATTCGGTGAGAATTCATATCCACCGCGGAGACGGATTGTTAAATCATTGGGATCATATAAATCTGTGTTAAATTTCCATCTTCCGTTTCTGTAGGCTGCACCACCGCCGATTTTATCGCGGATAATGCCTCCATAGAAATCAAAACGTCCTCGTTTCTGTCCTAATGAAGCATCCAGAAGAGAACCGTTTCCCAGAGACTCTATTCCCAGCTGGAAAAACCTATCTCCACCAAATTTCACACTGAAATCCGGTGAAAATTCATTGTCTTTAATATTATATAACATGGAAGCGTCAGCCGACAAATTATCTCCACTCATGAAATTGTTTAATTTTCCGGACATCTGTGCCGCTTGAGAAGATATCGACCGCGCGTTTGCCGATGTAGCTGCCAGGTTGTCCAGAATCGTCCTTGCATCGCTGACCGCCTTACCATCTCCATTAAACTGACGAAGCATGGCATTCATCTGCTGTGTCATCCCATCCACCTGATGAGCTATGGCAATTCCCTGTGCAGTAATGTTGGCCAGATTCTGTGTCATCGTGTCCACATTAGCCAGAGTACTCTTGACTGACCCCTGTGCTTTTGGATCCGCCACAATGGTATTCAAGCCATCCATCATGGTCTGCGCCGAATCCATCAGCTTGTTCATCTTCCCCATAGCAGCATTCATCGACCCGCCGGAATCCCCCTGTATAGCCATTCCCGGGCCCAGGTACCCTTCACTCAATGTACCTCCGGTAACTCTGACAATTTTTCCACCCATAATACTGCTATCCTGAATGGAAAATTCCGCATCTTTAGGAATCTGTGTACCCTCATACAGCCGGAGGGATAAAACAGCCTGTCCATCTTTCACCGCAACGCTGTTAACCCGGCCTACTTCAACTCCGGCATACTGAATGGAGCTGCCCGGCTCTATTCCTTCTGCGTCCTCAAAATACCCGGTGACATCAAATCCCTTGTTCCCAAAAAGAACTATATTACCAAGCTCAACCATCATCCCGGAGAACAGAGCAATGCCGGCCAATGCAAACGCGCCTACTTTGGCTTCTGTAGACCATTTCATCCTCTGTCACCTCCTGTATGGGGATCTTCTGTCAGAGATCCCCATCCTTGAATAAACTGCTGAACTGTCGGATCGTCTGAATTCCTGATTTCCTCAGGCTTTCCTATAAATCGGAACTGCCCTTTATACAGAAATGCAATCCGGTCTGCCACATAATACGCAGACTTCAAATCATGGGTTACTACCACACTGGTTACGTGCATAGTTTCCTGCATACGCTTAATCAACGCGCTGATGTCCGTCGACCGAATCGGATCGAGCCCGGCAGTTGGTTCATCATACAGGATAATTTCCGGATTCAGCGCGATGGCCCTGGCCAGACTTACCCTTTTTTTCATGCCGCCTGACAAACTGGCCGGCATAAGGGATTCTGTACCATCCAATCCTACCAGGTGAAGTTTTTCCCTGACTATGGAATCAATTTCCTCTTCAGAAAAATGTCCATGCTGGCGAAGTCCAAAAGCTACGTTTTCCCTGACCGACATGGAATCAAACAATGCGGAGTACTGGAATACCATGCCCATGTGTATCCGCTCTCTGTTTAATTCGTCTTCATTCATCCGGGTAATATCCTGCCCATTGACCATCACACGTCCACTGTCGGGGCGAAGTAAGCCGATAATCATCTTAAGGAGTGTGGATTTCCCGGAGCCGGAAGCTCCCAGGATAATCATCGTTTCTCCTTTTCCCACGGATAGACTTACATCCCGGAGTATTTGTCTTGTGCCGAAGGACTTACTTACATGTTCAACACTAATCAAGATAACTCCTATTCTCAAAACAATACGGATGACAGCAGATAATTAGCTGCAAATAACATAACGATAGAATATACTACCGACTGTGTGGTTGCCTTGCCAACCCCTTCTGCCCCTGCGTCACAGGTCATCCCACGGTCACACCCCACCAGAGCTACAATCATGCCAAATATCACCGATTTAATGATACCGGCCGATATATCTTCCGTTCCACAGAAAACCTGAATGGAATGGAAAAAGGTGTAGGCGGAAACCCCATCTTTTAACGCGGCAACCAGCATGGCCCCTACAATACCTATTGCCACCCCAAATACATTAAGTACGGGAAGCATGGTCATACAGGCCACCATTCTGGGCACCACCAGATAGGCCACAGGATTGACTGCCATACAGCGAAGGGCATCAATCTGTTCCGTAACCCGCATGGTCCCCAGTTCAGCCGTAATGGCCGCGCCGCATCGGCCGGCCAGCACTACGCCGCAGAGAACCGGCCCCAACTCTCTTCCCATGGCTATGGTTACAATCCCGCCGATGGAAAAAGCGGCTCCATATTTAGTAAGCACACCGGCCATCTGTACGGAAAGTACCATCCCTGTGAAAAGGAGAGTCAACGCGACAATGGAAAAAGATTTTACCCCCAGGTCAAGACTCTGTTTTGCTGTCTCATGAAAACTGATTTTCGGCAGTTGTTTCACTGCGGCAACAAAAAGAAGGATAATCGCCCCCAGCTGATCGAATATCCCCAGCGTCTTTCTGCCAAGCCATTCCAGCATTTCCATCATGCGCTTTTTCCCTCCCTTTTATTGCTTATAGACCAGTATAACAAATATCATAAAAAATAGATAGCAGACTATTTATTCTTTTCTTCACTTCCTGAATCTGGATCCTGAGCTTCATTTTCGTTATCGGCATGCATCTCTGCCACCGCTTTCTTCCGGCTGTTTATCATCTTTTTCAGCGCTGCATCTCTTTTAGCTTCAGGCAAAACAGTAAATGTAAACTGACCATCTCCGTAAATCACATAGTCGGTATCCGCACGGCTTCTTGACCTTTCCGCATTATCACTGTCTTTTTTGGACTTATTATCCTCTTTATGAAGGTAGTCCGGAGTATCCTGCACCTTTTTCCCCTGAATCTCCGCTGATTCCCTGCCATCATCTTCTTTAGATATCATGCTGACATTCGGATCCAGAATTTCTATAACCACCTGATTATTCTGATCCTCATCCATAATATTTTTCTGCAGATCGTCAAAATTCTTGTATGTACGCAGGCGATCCAGTACTTCATCCGACAAATTATATTTCTGCTGTTCCAACAGATAAGGAAGCGGTATTACACCACCACCGCGCACTTCCAGCATCATTTTTCCATATGGCTGATCTTTCGGTACGGTAAATGTCATATCCTTATAAAATACATCACCTCTGTATGCCTGCAGGCGGACACGCAGATAAATGGTATCCCCAGGGCTTACAATCATCGGTGTTGCTGTTGCATCCAGTATTCTCGCTGTCTTTCTGTCCTTTGTCACCGACATGTTAACGTCGATATTCCGCAGGTCATAATCCTTAAATCGATTATCAGCCAGAATCTTCAGTACATCATAAATCTCATCTACGCTGCGGGACGCAATGTCCGATGAAGACCAGTACATATTGGTCCGTGTAAACGGTTTCTGCGCATTATCCGCCGGATAGAAAGTGTATGTGAACTTTACTGTTCCTTCACCGCTTCTGTCCATGGTACTGCTGATAGCGTTATATACAGAGGTCGCGGAAAGAGTAGGAAGCAGTTTCTGACTCTTAATCATCCGTACGTCCAGATTTCGTGTAAAACGAAGGTCTTCATCTGTTACCCGGGCATGCAACGGAACAAAAGATGGACTTTCGCCGCTGACACCACTGATTCCTGTACCTCTGTCCTGATTGATTTCTCCGATTTCCGCTCCCACTGACCCCAGTTTAAACGGTGTATTCGTGCTGGGTATAACCGTGAAAATGTAGGAATTGTGCATAAAATACCCAGTATTTCCCGCATTCATAAACGGATGGCCAAAAGCCAGGATATGGTCACCATCCACATAGGTTACCGTCCCTATGGCTCCCAGTTTTAAATCGCCTGTAATCATGGTGGCGGCTACGGAGCTTCCCGGATACAATGGCAGTTTCCGGTAATCCTCTCCAGAAGAGGCTGCCGAATAAGGTGTCATATGGAATCCCTTCATTTTTTCCGAAAGGAAATTCATCCCATCGGCGGTGTATCCTGATGCCATCAGTGGTGTCTCCAGCGGAATCAGATGGTTAACATCCGGTTCCATAGTGCTGGATTCGTTATCATCAATAGCCCAGAGCTTCAGCATGTCCTCAATAGGCGTAACCATGCCGATACGGCCGCCGGACTGTGGAAAGCCATAAGCCACCGCCCCCAGAAGCTTCCCATTGATATATACCGGACTTCCGCTCATCCCCTGGGCAATGCCATTAGTCTTATCAATAAGTGGTCCGGATACTTTTACGAGGACAAGATCTCCCCCATTGGCCCCCTTATTTTTCAGCACCCCAAGTACATCCACATTGAATGTATCTATGGTCGTGCCATGAACAACGGTTTTAGCCAATCCATGCATACCTTCCCGTACGGAAGAAACCGGCATGAAGGGATCGGCCCATGCCGAAGCTCCACTGAAAAGCAGTGCACATCCCACCATAACTGCCAGTTTATATTTCCTGATCCACTTAGATTTCATTACCATTCCCCCAGCCAATTAATCAGCAATTACTGCCACCTGCTGATTCTGTACAATTTTCTGTCCCTTGGTCACATTAACTTCTTTTACTGTTCCATCCGCTGTAGCGCGGGCTGCCGGTACTGGTCCCACCAGGGAATCCACCATAACCAGCACATCCCCTTCTTTAACCTTTGTTCCAGGTGCCACTACACTGACGGTAGTACCGCTGAGCATCGAGGTCTGTACAACCGGACCGGACGCGTATGCAAAAGAAATTGCTCCCGCCAGCAGAACAGCTGCTGCCATAATCTTATATCTGGTTTTCATAGATACTCTACTCCCTTTCATTTACCGATAGTTATTCTTTTGTTCATTGTACCATTTCTGCACAGAATTTGGGTAATCTGCCCTTATCTTCCCTGTAACACAAAAACTGCAGGCCATACCTTCCGCTGCGCAGAAGATACGGCCTGCAATCTTTCAGTCTGAATTTTTTATCTTAAAATTATCGCAAATCCTGCATGGAATCCCTGAGATCATTCATATATCCCAGTGCTGTGCCAGCGCCAATAGCATTGACATGCAGAGGATGTTCCACTACATAGGCAGGGATTCCAGTCAGATTCGTAATCATCTGATCCAGACCTTTCAGCTGCCCTGCCCCGCCGGTAATCATGATGCCATGATCCCGGATATCAGCCAGAAGTGCAGGAGGTGTTTTCTGAAGGACACTCCTTACCTTCCGGAAAATATGCTCAAGAACTGGTGTCAGTGCTTCGGCTACCACCTTTCCTGTTACCTCAATTTTCACCGGAAGCCCGGTAACCAGGGATGTACCGCACACCGAGGTGCTTCGTTTCCTGTTATCAATATGCCAGCGGGCTCCCAATGCAATCTTGACAAGCTCCGCAGCCTTTCTTCCAATTTCCACCTTATATACTTCCCGGACACGAGCTATAATTGCCTGGTCCATAGCCATGCCAGCCATACGGGAATAGTCGCTCACCACGATACCATGAACAGAGGCTACCGATACCGAAGTGGTACCTCCGCCAACATCGACTATCATGGCCCCTTCCATATGGGATGCATCCAGTCCAATCCCCATAAGGGAAGCTATAGGCTGTTCGATAAGGACGGTCTTTCTTACCCCCATGGTAAAAGCGGCTTCAAGCAGTGCCCTGCGCTGTACCCCGGTAATTCCTACCGGAACACAGATAATCAGGCGGGGATGGAAAAACATCCGCTTAAGGTATGACTGGTTAATGATGGAATTGAGAAGATGTGCCGTTGCCCGATAATCCACAATGGCACTTTCCTTTATAGGACGTATCGTATAAATACCTTTAGGTGTACGTCCTTCCATTTCTTCTGCCCTGGTACCGGAAGCCACGAATTCGCCGTTCTTTTCACGCACAGCCACTACGGAAGATTCCGGAAATACCAGTCCCTGATTCTTTATGTAGATAACTACATTAGAGCTTCCCAGATCCACTCCGATATCTTCAGCCCCCAGTCCACCAAGCCAGTCTACCAGAGACCCTCTGGGCATGGACAGTTGTAAATTATTTTTAACGCCTTTAATCTTTGTCGACACGGATAATGTCAGCTCCCAAGCCTCTCAGCTTCTCAACCAAATGGTCATATCCACGATCGATATGACGAAGATCTCCGACTTCAGTTACACCATGGGCCGCCAGTCCTGCCAGTACCAATGCGGCACCTGCACGCAAATCAGTGGCTCTGACAAAGGCCCCCTGAAGGAACGGAACCCCATGAACAATAGCCTTACGGCCTTCTACCTCAATATTGGCACCCATCCTACGCAGTTCGCCAACATGCATAAACCGGTTTTCAAATACCGTTTCCGTTACCGTACTTGTTCCATCCCCTATGGTCATCATGGCCATGAACTGTGCCTGCAGGTCCGTCGGGAATCCAGGGTATGGCAGCGTCTTAATATCGGTAGAATGGATATGTCCGTCACTGATAACCCGTACACTGTCAATATCCTTAATAACCTTGACTCCAGCTTCACCGAGCTTGGCCAGAAGCGGTTTCAGATGTTCAGAAAGCACATTATCCACCACTACATCGCCGCCGGCCATGGCCGCTGCAATAATAAATGTTCCCGCTTCAATACGATCCGGAATAACGGTGTGGGATGCGCCATAGAGATGTTTAACCCCTTCTACACGGATGACATTGGTACCCGCGCCCTTGATATTAGCTCCCATGCTGTTAAGGAAGGTGACCAGATCCACAATTTCCGGTTCTTCCGCAGCATTTTCAATAATGGTCTTTCCATCAGCCACTGCCGCTGCCATCAGAATGTTTTCTGTAGCTCCGACACTCGGGAAATCCAGATAAATGGTAGCCCCTTTAAGTCCTTCCGGTACAGAAGCTTCCACATATCCGTTACCTACCGTAACTTTAGCTCCCATGGCCTCAAAGGCCTTAAGGTGCAGGTCAATTGGACGACTGCCAATCATGCAGCCGCCTGGAAGTGCAATTTTTGCGTGACGTTTTTTAGCCAGAAGCGGTCCCATAATCAGGAAGGATGCCCGCATGCGGCTCATCAGTTCATATGATGCTTCTGTCTTATCTACCGTTGTCGTATCAAAAATCATAGCGTTATCTCTCAGCAGGATATTTCCGCCCAGAGATTCAATAACACTGCAGATAGTCTTTACATCTTCCAGATGCGGCGCATCAATGATAGTGGATGGGCTATCCGGAAGCAATGTAGCAACGATAATAGGCAAAACTGCATTTTTAGCGCTGGACACACGCACATGTCCATGCAGAGGGCGGCCGCCCCTGATGATTAATTTTTCCAAAAGGAATCACTCCTGTACTTAAAATCTGTTGTATTTAAACAGAACCCGACACATCGTTTTTATTACAAAAAGAATATTACTTTGTGTATATCGAACAAAAATTCATAGATATCATAGCAAAGATTAGTGTCCATTTCAAGGACACTGATCCCGGTTATCAGCTGTTCCCGATTGTTTCCGTTGCCTTCTTTACACTTTCATTATCCCCAAGAATAATCATCATATCATCCACCTGCAGCTTAAGTTCAGGATTCGGATTAACCATGGTCTTCTCTCCCCGGCGGATGGCAACTACTGTGATATTGTACTTATTTCTGACATTCAGATTTTTCAGATCCTTACCCACCCGGAAGGCACCCTGATACTGAACACCGACAGATCATTATCCATTTCGATATAATCTACCAGTCCCGGGTTCACCAGATTGTGAGCTACCCGAATTCCCATTTCATGTTCAGAATAAATGATTTTGTCTGCCCCGATTTTAGTAAGCATCTTACCGTGCATTTTGCTTAATGCTTTGACGACAATTTTCTTTACGCCCATTTCCTTAAGGATAAGTGTACTCAGAAGGCTGGCTGACATATCCCCCAGTGCCACTACCGCCACATCGGCATTCCCTGCCCCTATAGCCTGCAGATTTTTTTCTTCTGAAGCATCGGCACATACAACATAGCCCAGTGTTGAGGAAAGATTCTGAACAACATCCTCATCCAGGTCCATGGCCATAACTTCATATCCCATGTTTTCCAAGGTGGTGGCTACACTTTCTCCAAAACGACCCAGCCCAGCTACAAAAAATATCAGTTTTTTATTCATTTATACCCTCAGCCAATCGAAATATTTTCTTCCGGGAACTGGAGATTTCTCTTTCTTCTATCCCCAAAAACAATAGACAGCGTCATAATTCCCACACGGCCTATGAACATGGCAATCATAAGAATGATCTTGCACGATGTATTTAACTGTGCGGTCACACCTGCCGTAAGCCCTACGGTGCTGAACGCGGAAACCGATTCAAATAAAATCTGACCGAAAGAAAAACCTCCGGTATTACATACAAGCATGGCAAATGTGGTTAAAAACACAAAGCCGCTGTAAATAAAAAATATATTCAGTGCCTTATAGAGCACCTGCATGGGTATCCTCTTATGATAGACTACCACCTGATGTCTGCCCCGCAGCCAGGAGGCTGTGGACAGATAAAGCACAGCCAGCGTAGTTGTACGGATTCCGCCCCCGGTAGATACCGGCCCGGTTCCCACACTCATCAGGGCTATCATCAGAAGCAGTGTCGCCGGTTTCAACGCGGTCATATCCACCATGGAGAACCCGGACATACGGGATGATGATGCCATAAAGAGAGCATTTACCACCTTATCCGGCCATGACAGAGCCGCCATAGACGCCGGGTTTTCACCTTCCAGGCAGAGAAAGGCCACGGTGCTTACCACCGTAAGAAACAATCCGGTGGTGATGACAATCTTTGTATTCAGCTGGAATTTCCGCCAGGACCTCTTATCAATGACATCATTGATAACCAGGAAACCTACTCCGCCCAGCAATGAGGTCAGATAAATAATTATAAGCGGATACGGATGGGACATGAGTCCGACCACTCCGCCTTCTGCCCCAAGAATATCAAATCCGGTATTGCAGAATGAGGCCACCGAGTACCAGCATCCCAGATAAATTCCTTTCCATCCATACTGTGGAACAAAGTAAATAGAAAGGAGAATACTGGAAATACATTCAATCCACAGCGTGGTAGTTACAATCCGTTTTACCAGCCAGACTACACCGGAAGGGGTCTGCAGATTAAAAGAATCCTTTATCAGAAGTCGTTCCCTGAGCTGAATCCGCTTCCCTGTACTGATTCCCCATACCGCCATAGCTGTCACAATTCCCAGCCCACCGATTTCGCTCATTATCATGATGAATATCTGGCCGAACAGAGAAAATTCCTTTTCAATATCGATATAGGACAACCCTGTCACGCTGATTACGCTGACTGCGGTAAAAAGTACATCCAGAAAGCTCAGATGCGCCCCGCCATTCTGTGAGACAGGAAGCATCAGAACACAGGCACAGAACAGCATGCACAGGGCAAAACCGGCCATAATCAGAAAGCCCCGGTGAAAGAATCCAAGTGCTGAAATAATGGATTTTATCATGAGTCCTTTCTCCTTTCCTTTTCATCATATGACCCGTTCATTTCCTGTATAGTCTGTCCTGCTGAATCACTGCTGCCTGCGTCAGTTCTCCAATGAAACATTCTCATCAATCATTACGGTAACGTGTTTATCTCTATAGTAAATCCGTACCGTTCCCACAGCTATATCCGTGCTTTCTCTGCAGGTTATCGTTCCTTTTCCCTGCATAAGTTCTTCATAAAAAATCCAGGACTCCCTGCGCCGTCCCATAACTTTTGAACGGTCCCTGCGGGAACATACGATTTCTACCGGTCCCGCTGCACGACGTATCCATGGCGTAATGACATGACGGGCGATGTACTGATCACACATCTCCCCCATTGCCGGATGGTAGGGCCCCGCCAGGAGGGAATGTCCTGTATCCAATTCATCCGTAGCCTGAAGGCCTACGCGTATAACTCCAATACCATGGTGATTATACCACCGTTTCATAAAGGCGGCCTTACATACTGCCTCTTCCAGCCGGATAGGGCGATATGTTCCCACCCTGTACATCTGCCCCAGTGCAGTGCCTTCCAGAACCAACACGGGGTATATGCGTATAAAATCAGGTTTTAACCTGACTCCCTGCCGCGCTGTGTAGCGCATGGATTTCCAGTCTTCTCCGGGAAGCCCTATCATAAACTGCAATCCCACGGAAAAATCATTTTGCCGCAGGAGCGCTGCGGCCTGCCTGGCATCTTCTGCCGTATGTCCCCGTTCCGCCTTTTTCAGTACCTGGGGATCCAGACTCTGCACTCCCAGTTCTACGGTTTTAACCCCGTATTTTTTCAGGAGCCTGAGGATTTCCGGCGTAATACAATCCGGCCGGGTTGACAACCGTATGGCACGAATCCTTCCTTCATCCAGCGCCTGTTTCGCCGGCTTCAGCAGTTCTTCCATAACTTTAACAGGAAGCGCTGTAAAGGATCCGCCATAAAAAGCGGCCTCCCAGTACCGGCTATCATCGCGAACCGGCACATATTCTCTGATAATCTTTTCTATATCCTGCGCCGTAACCGATGTACTCCGTCCGGTAATCCGTACCTGATTGCAGAAGACGCACTGATGAGGACATCCCCAGTGGGGTATAAATAAAGGAATAATTGCATGTTTCATTTTATCTTATCATTATCCGGAGATAAAGAAAAAGCGAGACATGTCCCGCTTTTCCTTATCTGCCGTCCTGCAGACTACTTTTCTTTGTTTTCTTTGGAATCCATAGCATTCTTTACGGATTCACCAACACCATCAATCAGATCTCTTGCATCCGTAGCGGCAATAACCCCCAAGATATCATGGCGTGTCACAATGCCTGCCAGCCGGTTGTTCTTATCTACTACCGGCACCGTCTTGAGATGTTCATCAATCATAAGGGAAGTAATGGTGTCCATATCCGTTTCCGGAGTTACACAACGTACATCCTTGGTCATGATTTCATCCGCTCTGGTTGCCAGTAATTTACGGAAAGACTTTTCATAACGGCCATATCCGCAATAGTAAAGGCTGGCGCCCAGTACATCCACATACTGTGGAACATAAGGACGTACCTTCTTATACAGCAAATCCCCTTCAGAAACTATCCCCAGCAGCTTATTGTCGCCATCAGTTACCGGAATCGCATCAATAGGATGGGATACAAACAAATGAATCAGTTCCTGTACTGTGCAATCTGCTGGTACAGACAGGACATACTTTGACATAAAATCTTTTGCCTTATACACTTTTGCAGTCATAATATCCACCTGAATTCTTAGTTATAACAGAATCATCTGATAATCATATTATATCATACAAGAGTCAATATCAGAGATGATATGGCTCATGTCTCATGATTTTCATCGCCCGGTAAATCTGTTCTGTCAGAATCAGCCTTGCCATCTGATGTGTCAGTGTTATCTGGCCAAGACAGAACCTGAGCTGTGCCCTTTTCCTCAGCAAATCGCTGTTACCATAAGGACCTCCGATAAGGAAACAAAAATGGCTGCTTCCTGTTACCATCTTTTTTTCCATCCAGTGGGAAAAATCTTCTGAACTCATTTCCTTTCCCTTTGTATCCAGAAGGATCACGCAGGCTTCTTCCGGAACATATTTCAACAGTTTTTCCGCTTCCCGATCCAGTGCCTTAGTAATATCCGCGGGAGAAGGATTATCCGGAACCCGTTCTTCCCCCTGCTCAATAAATTCCACTCTACCCATCCCGGACAGCCGTTTAGTGTATTCGGCTATTCCTGCCTTCATCCACTTTTCTTTGATTTTTCCAATGCCGATTACAGAAAATTTCATTTCCCGTCATCCTCTCCCAAAACTACCACGGCGGTTCTGGTATGACCACTATGTTCATAGGTGATGGTTACCTTATCCCCTGGTTTATAGTTCATCATTACATTTCTCAGTTCAGACAGGGAATTGGTTGCCTTTCCATTAATCTGCATAATATAGTCTCCGCGTACAATATCGCTTCCATCCAGAGGGCTGCCGTCAGCAATCTTGTATACATAGATTCCCCCGTTATGATCCCAGGAGATGCCGTTTCTGGCTGCCAGTGTCTTATCAATCCCATATAAGCCCAGATATGGACGGGTAACATGCCCATTGCTGATAAGCTGAGAAACGATGGCTTTCACCTGGTTGATTGGAATGGCAAATCCCATCCCTTCTACCCCGGCTTTGGCAATCTTAGCACTGTTGATACCGATAACCTTTCCATCGGCCGTACAGAGGGCTCCTCCGGAATTACCCGGATTAATTGCCGCATCTGTCTGAATAAGTTTAATCTGCTGTTCTACATCATCCAGTGTACGATTCAGCGCACTGATGACCCCAACCGTTACGGTACCTCTGAATTCAAGGCCCAGCGGATTACCAATGGCTACTGCGGTTTCCCCAGGCTGCAGGGAATCGGAATTACCAAATTCAGCTACCGGAAGTTTATCACTGCCCGGAATTTTTACCACTGCCAGATCTGTTACCGCATCCGTTCCGATAACCTTCCCTGTGACTACCTGACCATCAGAGAGTGCTACGTTGACCTGTCGATTATTACCGACTACATGGTTATTGGTAACAATATATCCTTTTTTATCAAAAATAACACCGGACCCTACATTTTGCCCCACTTCCACATTCCGATTAAAGATGTCGCGGTCATACACTTCCGATGTAATCCCGACAACTGCCGGGCCAACTCGTTTAGCGGTTTCCACTACCGCAGTATTTCTGGAAGCCGGCAGGGTACTGTCCACCGGCGCGCTGGAATCATTGCTCCATGTATAGGTGCCCTGTCCATCTCCTGCAGGATGCAGATGTGTATTTAATTTATATCCGCTTACCCCGCCAATCAGGATAGCGGCCAGAAGGATAACGGCCAGTCTTTTATCAAATCGTCCTTTGCTGTTATTTATATATTTTCTGTTATTTTTCAAAGTAAAGCCCCCACTTCGTATAAACGATTGAAAGGATTTTCAGCATAAACCTATTTTAACACATCAGAGAAAGTTCCCGCCCTGGATGAATCAGGTCATATCCCGTAGCATCCAAATAAAAAATCCGTAAGCCGGAAAATCCAGCTTACGGAATTTTTTGCTTAGCTACTTAGCATAATCTACTGCACGGGTTTCACGGATAACTATAACCTTGACCTGTCCAGGATACTGCAATTCACTTTCAATCTGCTGAGAAATCTTATGCGCCAGAATGGTGGCCTGATCTTCAGAAATCTTTTCCGGTTTTACCAGAACCCGAAGTTCCCTGCCAGCCTGAATCGCGTAGCAGTTTTCAACTCCCGGATATGACTTGGCAATATCTTCCAGTTTTGTCAGTCTCTTGATATAGTTTTCCAGTGTTTCACGGCGTGCACCCGGTCTTGCTGCCGAGATGGCATCCGCTGCCGCTACCAAAACGGCTTCCACACACTGTGGTTCACAGTCCCCATGGTGAGATGCGATGGTATTAATAACCGCTTCCGGTTCATGATACCGCTTAGCCAGTTCTACGCCCAGCTCTACATGAGTACCTTCGCGTTCACGGTCTACCGCCTTGCCTATATCATGAAGAAGGCCGGCTCTCTTGGCCAGATCCACATTAGCTCCTACTTCAGCGGCAAGAACCCCTGCAAAGTAGGATACGTCAATGGAATGCTGAAGGACGTTCTGTCCATAGCTGGTGCGATAGCGCAGCTTACCCAGAATTTTAACCAGTTCCGGATGAATACCGCGGATACCGCATTCCAGTACCGCTGCCTCACCGGCTTCGATGATGGCTCTATCCACTTCCCGTTTTGCCTTGGCCACTACTTCTTCAATACGGGCCGGATGGATTCGTCCATCCTTGACCAGTGCTTCCAGGGCTACGCGGGCAATTTCCCTGCGTACCGGGTTAAAGCAGGACAGAATAACCGCTTCCGGTGTGTCATCAATAATGAGGTCAACCCCGGTAAGTGTTTCCAGAGCACGGATATTGCGCCCTTCGCGGCCAATAATGCGCCCCTTCATTTCTTCATTGGGCAAAGAAACAACCGAAACCGTGGTTTCAGAAACGGTATCCGCTGCATTACGCTGGATGGCGGTTGCCAGAATCTTTCTGGCAATCTGGTCCGCATCCGCCTTAATATCCGCTTCCGCTTCCCGGATTCTGACAGCCTTTTCATGGGTCAGATCAGAATCCACCTTATCCATAATCATAGTGCGGGCTTGACTCTGCGTCATCTGAGATATTTCTTCCAGACGGGCTCTCTGCTGTTCATATACGGCATCCACTTCCGTCTGTCTGGCTTTCAGCTGCTCTGTTTTCTTTGATAAATTGTCTTCTCGTTCTTCTAATGTTGTACTTCTTCGATCCAGATGTTCTTCCTTCTGTACCAGTCTCTGCTCATATTTCTGAAGTTCATCCCTTCGTTCACGATTTTCCTTTTCTACGTCTTCACGAAGCTTATGAATTTCTTCACGCGTCTGCATCATCGCCTCTTTTTTCAGGTTCTGTGCTTCTCTGGATGTATTATCTAATAAACGCTTGGCATCGTCTACAATCTGCTGTGCTTTTGCTTCCGCAGAGCCAATTTTAGCTTCTGCCAGCCGTTTTCTCAGTATATATCCAATACCGCAGCCAATGGCGGCGGCAATAATACCGGTAATACAGATAAAGAGCATTACTTTATCTAAACTCAAAAACTTCACCTCTCTTTCCTTGTAAAAATATGTATTTCAGTCTATCTAAGTGTAAATACATATATCCTGCAAAAATGCATGATATACTAAATTAATTTTAGTATTTTTATTAAAATATTGTCAAGATTATATGTATTCATCTTCTATATTCCCTCATTCCATGCGATAAAGTAATCATTTTTCCTTCTCATGCCGTCCGTTTTTCTGGATTTCCCTGTGTTTCTTCCTTTCTGATTACCGTTGGCTTTCTTTATCCCTGACAGAATCAGGTTCCTTTCGCAACTTCAGAAATATACTGTAAAAATGGCCATGGGCCAACTAACTCCTTTCCATACAAAGCAAAAAGAACCGGACACAGGATTCAATGCACAACGCATTTTCTTACCTGTATCCGATTCTTTGTGTATCTGCCTTTCCTTCTCCGGAAGACCTGTTCCCGGACTCCTTAGAACGGATTATCCAGGTTTGCAGCTGTTACAGAAAAATTTCCTTACGCAGTCAGCCGGAAATTTTTTCTACCAACCACAGTACACTGAGAAAAATCGTACCGCCTATACATCCGACCACTGCACCATTGATACGGATCCACCCCAGTTCATCTGCCGTTTTCTCATAAAGGAACCGGTTGAATTTCACTTTCGAAAAACGCTTCAGAATATTTTCCGCCTCTGTCCCGGCGAAAGACTGTTCGTAACTCAGCACTTTCCTGAAAAGTGAAACTGAACTTTCCTCTATCTTCTGCATGGTTTCCCTGTCATTTATCACCGTATAGAGCCCCTGCTCCATCGCGCCAGCCAGATCCGTGGCAAGCACCTTTTCATCCGTATATCCGGGTAGACTGCACAGAATGGACTGTACCCTGTCCGTATGTGCCAGGCGGACTACGTTGGTTTTCAGCATATCCATCACCCGCCGGTCCGCTGCCAGTGCTCTCAGAGAGGTATTCCATTCTCCGTATACCTGTGCCCGGTCCAGATGCTGAAGCTCTTCCCGCGCTGCCCTGGAAATGGCTTTTGCCATATGCTCAAAATTAACTGCTCCGGTCATGAGGGCCAGCCCAATCATCATATTTCCCGGTGCCAGTTCCTCCATAACATAGGTCTTCAGTCTGGCCGCCAGAACTTCGTCCGTCTTTTCCTCTTCCAGTTTTTTCTCTGCCAGATCAAGAAGCCTGTCCAGCAGGATATCAGAGCGGCTGATTATACTGTCACAGATAAATCCGGCTATTTCTTCCTTTCTGGATACCACCATTTCTCTACCGGTCTCCAGAAGTACAGGTCTGGCAACCATGAATTTTTCCGCCAGCATTTCCGCCGTCTGGTGAATTAACCGGGTGCGGCGTTCTTCATTATTCATAAAAGAATAAATCAGGTTTTCCACAGATAAATCGGCCACCATCATTTCCGCTGTTTCTCTGGTAAGCAGTTTCTTTTCAATGGCCTTACGAATTCCACCTATAATCTTATCCCTGTTCCGTGGAATAAGTTCCGTATGAAATGAAATGTCCAGAGGCTTTCTGAATAATGCCGTTACCGCAAACCAGTCTGCCACACTGCCGATAAATACACACTGTACCAGAAAGAAAATGGCATCCAACGCAGATGACGGGGTATGCAGCCGCAGAAAGAAAAGAGGTATCAGGAGCAGACCTGACAGTATGAGTATCACATTTGCTGTCTTTATATTTTTCATACTATATCCCTCCTGCCGCCATATAGGCCAGTTCAAACAGGAACCCCAGCACTGCGCCGATAAGCGTACCGTTTACCCGGATAATCTGCAGATCCCGGTACAGCGACTGTTCCATGAAATCTGAGATTTCCTGTCCGCTGTAACGCTCCATCCACTGCATTACCGTCCTGTCCATTAACTGGTGTATATCCGGAATCTTCCGGATAAGCCAGTACGAAAAACTGCGTTCCAGCATTCTTTCCCGGTTGCCTGAAAGTGCAAGAATCCAGTCGATTAATGCAGCAGCTATCTTCTGAGCTGCGTCGTCCCTCTCCGTTTCTTCACGGACAGCATTCTGTACCCATTTCATAAACAGCTGATTCAACCGGTAATTCAGCTGCTGTCTTTTTTCTCCGGTCAATGACTGAAGCCAGACAGACCACGCCTGTTCAACCAGGGAAGCTATAATCTGCGACTGAAGGAACCTTTCCTCTCCCCGCTTCAGCAGTTCTTCCTTTTTACTCAGAAGAAGTTTTCCCGCCATCTTCCTTCCGGTACTTCCCTCTCCATAATAAGCAACAGCTTCTTCAAAGAGACGGTTAAGCATATTTTCCATCACCGGCAGATGATATAATCTTCCGGCTTCCCGGGTAACCGCGTCCCAGAACGGGTCTCCTTTTATGTCCTCCAGTGTCCCGGTAACCACCGGTCCCGCGAACCCTATCAGATCCACATCCCCTTTTCCATGTATTGAGGCTTCCAGATCCATATGTTCCAGGACAACCTGAATACACCGGGCCAGCCATGCTGTACACAGCTCCTGATTTTCCTGTATCCACTGACGGCATACCATAAGCGGCGGATGAAGTTTGCACAGCCGGTATAAGGCCGGTACTGTAAAAATCTGTTCCATCAGCATATTTCTTGCCGCTGCCATCATTTTTACCCGGCTGTTCTTGATTATATCCGTATGGAAACCAATCCCTAGCGGCTTATGAAATAATGACCTTACCGCATACCAGTCAGCAAGCCCTGCAATCCCAGCCGCCAGTGCCATATGAAAAAGCAGTTTTCCCCAGGATGTTTCCATGTACATATATGAAAAAAGGCACAGCGCCATGGAAAGCACCAGCAATCCATCCGCCATACCCACTTTTCCGTTTTTCATCAGCGTGACCTTCCTCCTCCCATCATAGACCAGATAAACAATGCCCCAAAAGCCACCCAGGATAACGTAGTAGACATCATTCCCAGCTCTGTCATGATGTTAATCACAGTCAGTCCAATCATGAATAGCATATTTGCCCGCATATCAATAAATGGATCCCGCCTGAACGCAAAAAATGCCAGTGCCAGAATCAGCAGATTGATAATTACTACCGCTTCTACATAAAATCCCACAGGAGCCACATTCAGAAGGAAATTGCCCCCAATCATACCGATAAGAATGATAATCCAGGTTGAACTCATACCAACTCTCCCTTATATTTTTCACCATCATGCTGCGGAATCCATACCGGAACATTCGGAAATCTCCACCGAAATGCGTAGGAACGTTTCCAGGCCGGACCAAAGGCATGCATCGGCACCAGCAATTGTTTTACAGTAACCGTTTCCATAAACTGCCTGACACCCCATTCACAGGCTTCTCCCTGTCTTGCATCTACAGGAAAAAACAGTATGTCTGTTTCCAGTCCCTTTAATCTTTTCAGCTCACGGAAATAGAAAGCACGTGCCGCCATATTATCCCGGTCACTTTCACCAGACCAATGCCACCAATTCAAATCCCCGGCATGAAAAATATTCCTATTTTTATACTGTATCAGATAAGACCCTCCGATATCGGTAGAGCCATACATGCGCACAGAAAAGTGTTTGGCATGATGAGAGTCGCCTACGTTAAGGAAATGCACCTTATCCATATTCTCTATAGAAAACTCACAATCCCTGTGCAGAAAATAGGACTTTGCCTTATTCTGAAATTTTGCAATTTCCGGATTAAAGTGATCATAATGCCGATGGGATACAAAGAAATACACATCCTTTACTGTATCGGCCAGCAGAGAATCCAGGATTCCTTCCGGATCCTGATAATAATCAAAGATCAGAATACAGTCATCCAGCTCCAGGTAAAACCCACTGTGCTTTAAAAATCCAATTGTGTATGCACTCATTTCTACCTCAACACCACTTTAAAGATAATTACCATATGTATATGCCACTTTCGCCGCACCATATGCCATACTATTTTTACTATTATAACAAATCACCATAAGGGAAACTACCAATACGTATTATGATTGCAAGCAAGAGCCCCAGTAGTGTTTTGTAGGATAGATTGTATATTTCAGTACGCTTTTTACTAAAATATCTGGCTTAAGAAAAATCCTTACCATGCTCTGTCAGGTATTGAATACATTATCAAGGAGCTTCTTTTTCCCTGTCCCCATTTCAGCTGTCCAGGAAAAGTTTACTCTTCGCTCTCATACCAAAAAACTGTCTGCGAACATTCCTCCCCTTGGCTGGAAAGCCGAAAAAAATGATTTATACTCAATCCCGGTCAATGGATGTATAATGTGATAAATCCCCCTGAAATACTCACAACACACTTCAGATGGATTTCTCTGCCATGCTGCAGGACAACATCCTCCTGGGTTCTGATTTGAGAAAGGATTTTTTATGAATATCATCCACCAGCCATCGCGTCATCGGTTTGAACTGGAGCATTTCCCTTCTTGTTATATTGAATATACGCTGGAAAAAGATGTACTAACTGTAGAACATACTATAGTGGAAGAAAGTATGCGTGGACAGGGGATTGCAGGAAAACTGGCAATCGCCACGTATCAGTGGGCTAAGGCTCATCATTATAAAGTAGCATCCCACTGCTCTTATATGGACATATGGATGAAGCGCCACAATTATAAGGATTAATACGATTATCGTTCAAAGGAGGTTCCTATGAAAAACATTAAAATTTTTATTCTTCACGGTTGCCCATATTGCCACAATGCAATGAAAGCCTGGAAAGAACTTACTGCGCAGGAAGCTTATCAGGGAATGACTGCAGAATGGATTTATGAAGATGAACACCCGGAATCTGCCAAAGGGTTTGATCATTACTACTGCCCATCCATTTTTGTGGATGAAACAAAAGTATATGAGGCACATCCTGGAGACAGCTATGAGGTAACAGCGGAAAAAGTAAGAGAAGCTCTCAACCTAGCAAGATAATTCACTATACCATCCTACTGGTTTTTATACAAAACGCAGGAAGCATTTTATCAGGCTTCCTGCGTTTTTGTGATTCACTACTCAAACATAAGAACAAACATTATCTCTCCATAATGTTGATTATAGACAATTCTTCCCAGTGTGTTGACCTTTCTCCGACTTCCGTCGGCTTTTATCAGGTGTAAACTAATAGGTTTTCGAGGTCCCGGGTATTCCCCGTTCATGTCTTTAATTCCATGTCGATTTCTATACGCTTTTATTTCCGCCAGAACCCGGGGAATCTCCTCCGGAGCAATCATATCAACCCAACGCTTCCCCATCCATGAAGAGGAGTCATTTTCATGTCCATAAAGTTGTTCCGCATCCTGATTAGCAAATAATATCCTGCCCTGATAGTTTGCTTCGCAGATAACAAGGGCTGCGGGCGTTCCATACTCCAGATCTTTGACGCTGAACCCCATATTCAATCGGTGTTCCTTTTCAAGAACGCTATTGTAACAAAAACTGTTTATTCCCTTTACTCGCTTAATGTGGTATGCCGCTTTATCCGCCTTATGGAGGAGATCCATGAGACCCACGCCATGATCAGGGTAAAACGCATATCCAACACTCACTGCAAATTCAAAACTTGTCCCCTTCTGCACAAAAAAATGTTTTTTGTCTGCCCATTTCAACAATAATTCAATATGTTTCTGCGAATTACCAGGAATAAGCATTACAAATTCATCCCCACCCATACGGCCCGTAAGTCCATGCATTTTTTTCATGAGTGCCGTTAGTTCTCTGGCCAGAGAGACCAAAGCCCTGTCACCGGCTTCATGCCCATAAATGTCGTTATATACCTTATAATCATTAATATCCAGAAATACCAGAATGGCCTTATCCTGTGACCGGAGAAGATGATTAGCCTCTATTTCAAACCCACGTCGGTTATAAATCTGTGTCAATGGATCAATCACTGATTCCTTCCTCAGCACTCTGGTTTCCATGTTTAATTCTTCATTCCGAGTTCTGAGTTTTACCCATTCATATGCCGTATATAGAACAAATCCTCCCATAGCCATAACGGTTACCCCCAGAAGCAAGATTTCCGGAGTCATCCATCCATTATGAGGCATAACCTGTAATTCCCATCGCTGTCCCTCATAATTTTCTGTCACCGTCAATGGATAAGACAGCGGTTTATCCAGATTGGTGGTAATAACCCGGACATTTCCCCCAACTACCTGCAGCAGCCGATAATCATATCCCTGACGAGCCAGCTCTGAAATAGTTTCTGTCCTGAGTAATTTATTCATGCTTAATACAGTAGTGACACTCCCCACATATTCTCCTGTCCCTGAGTATACTGATTTATGAATGTATATCCCAGTGTCTTCATCAGAGATAGGAAAAGGACCGGAAAACAGGGTATGTGATGCATTCATATACCCACTCATTCCAGAAACCGGCACATCCTTCAGATGTAAGTCAGGTGAATCCACATAATGACCCGCCGGACTGATTAACCGCTGCCCTGCTGGCAATTCAAAAGCAAACTGTTCTACTACCGGATTCTGCAGTTGCAATGCCCGGGCTCCTGTATAAAAACTATTTTTTTTTCGTCTGAGTTTTTTAATAATTCCACCAGAGAATCTGTCGTTTTTATTCCCTGCCCAAACTCCCAGGTCACATCAGACAGATAAAGTTCGGCCAGATGGCGGGCATGTGCCCGGCTGCCGTAAATCGCCACCATAAGCAACCCCACCCCAAAGAGGAAGGAGCAAACAACAGATATCAGTAGATATTGCTGTTTTTTCCGAACTGCTACCGAAGAACTTTTCTGTTCTCTATAATCCAAATGATTCACCCCTGTTACCATACCTGAAATTATAGATACCGGTCCCAAATCTTACCTTGTATCCTATCGAGTCTCATCCTTACGATCGTTCCCCATCTTATTAACAGATTTATTAACAATATATGTAATTTCACTGCTCATTATTCTCCTTTTAACACAGGCTGTCAACTCTATGCAACAGAAGGAAATTCCCGGCATATGCAGATTCCATTGAATAAATAACTGCTCTCGTGCTATAGTGTGAGCAACCGATCTATATTTTATCAGCTTATTTATATTTATAATAATTAATATATTTGAAAGGTCTGCTTTATTTATGGTCCACATTTTATATGATATAGGTGAATACAACGTTGGCTATGATATCAGCGCCTTTCTCATGCTTTCCGTAATCCTTATTTTCCGCCTGCTTCAAATCAAAAGGAAAAGTCACTCCATGCATCTGTTAATTGCCACTACCATTCTTCAGGCTATTACCAGCCTGCTGGAGGCTTTTTCATGTGTCATGAGAAACAATCCTCTTCTGTTTTCCCCTGAGACTGGAAATCTGGTGAATTTCTCCGGATATGTACTGAACACCACTTTAATTTACCTTGTTGTTCTGTACATTTTAAGTCTTACCGGTGTAAACAAAACACTTTCTGTATGGCAAAAAGCAATTTGTTCACTCCCCTATCTGTTGCTTACTACTATTTTCCTTCTTCCATGGACCAGGCACTGGATTTTTTACATGACTCCTGATGGGCAGTTCCATCATGGCCCATTGGTATGGTTTGCTGATAATTATCTGTATATCTATATGGCATTCAGTTTCCTTGTTGTCCTGTTTCATCGCAAGCATTTCTCCCTCCTTTCCTGGATTTTCCTACTGCTTATGTGCTTTATCTATGGAACGTGTAACTTACTGGATATCTACTATCCTTATCTTAAAATTTCCAACTTATTATGGGCCCTTATTCTTATCATCGCTTCTCTCCAACTGGATCATGATGCCGCAGAAAAAACCATCAGGCAATGGCAGCTGACCAGCTGGACTGACAATCTATCCGGGCTTAAAAACAGAGATGGGCTAGCTGCAGATACAGCGCAACTTATTCATCATCCGCTGTTTGTGGCTATGCTGGATATTGATTTCTTTAAAGAATTTAATGATGAAGCAGGCCATGCTGCCGGAGATTTGGTTTTAAAACAGGCTGCCAGTCATATGAAACATGTCTTTGGCAATTCTGCCTATCGTATTGGCGGTGATGAATTCCTTGTCATTTTTAAGGGAAATTTAACTATATTCAATGCCAAATTAACCCAGCTCGAACAGCTGACTCAGTCTATTTCCATTGAAAACATAACCAGAAAGGTTAACTTCAGCATTGGACAATGCTATGGAACCCCTCGAACCACGGAAGCGCTGTATAAAATGATTCGCCTGGCAGATATTTCTCTCTACGATGCCAAACAATCCGGTCGTGGACGCATGGGTAAGCTAATGGTTTTAAAAACATAAGCCCTGTGGGATCTTATTTCCCTGGGCATGAAGTTACATAAAACTCCTGATATACCGAAAAACTAATGGTATATCAGGAGTTCTTGATTTTATATTTTATCCTGCTATGTCGACAGGTACATTTCTGCCTTTATCTGATTTCAAATGTTCCCTTATGAAAAATGGATGCTCTGCCACCGCGTCCCTTTTCATCATTCCAGGTCATGAATGCGAGCACTTTATTAGAATTGAAATTCAGAATCTGCGATACTACGACACCTGTTTCTTCCACCCAATTGACATAAAAAATCTTATCGCTCACTTCTTCTACTTCATAGTGTTCTCTCCCAGATGGAGCGAGGCTTTTATCACTGGTTGGAATCCACTGCAGTACATCCTTTTCCGGGTATACAATATCAAAAGCAAAGCCGGATTCATAATGAACAGAAATTTTCTTATTTTTTACATAATCAAAAAACATAATATATGCTCCTTTCTAATCCAATCATTTTACTTTATGTGACAATCAGCCCCACTGCAATTCTCCCATAAGTACTTTAGCCCCCAGTTCTACTACCCCTTTATTTTCTCTGTCCGGATAAGCCGCAAGCAGAAAATCTGTCAATTCTCTGCTGTTTTCTGCCCTGGAAATTCCATCTATTGCACTCTTCAGATATTCCCGGGTATGTATAAGTGCTTCCGTATCAAAGGTACCATTTTCGGCTTGTGTGCTTAACTTCCGTGTTGGCATGGGAGCAACGACAAACCTGCTAACAAAAATCAAGTGTTTTTTCTTAACAGGAGAAGTTGTCCTTCATCCAATTTTGGGCGCACTTAATAAGCCATCCTTAAGGATAGTAAAAAAAGAAATATTCATCTTTAACATTTGCCTTTACTGGTATACTTCCATTACCCGGACAT
>OGSS01000845.1_pt1 | contig 25743 bp, 20 predicted proteins | sample 1553591 | NCBI WGS metagenome assembly OGSS01 (sample SAMEA2580061, study PRJEB22360) | human gut metagenome | biome: human gut; feature: human-associated habitat; material: faeces | place: Denmark | collected 2008/2010
GGTCTGTCTTAACATAAAATCCTCCGTTTCCGACAGCCAGCCCCACTATTCCGTATTTCGATTATACCACATGGGGCGGCTGTCTGTATAGCGGCTTCTGCTTCTTTACCGCCCGGTAAAATGACGATTTTTCTGTGCGGCTTGTAGCGTTAGGGCGAAAGCTGGGCTTTGTGTCCTGCGGCGGCTTCCGCCTCCAGCACTTTCATCATCTTATCGGCTGCGGTGTCGGTGGTATCTTTTTTGAAAAAGCCGGAAACGACAAGGACGGTGTTGCCCATGCGGATCTCTGTCACGCAGTCCGGGCGGCGTTCCGGGGTGGTGTTCTGCTTGTTCTCTGCCATAGGCAACTCCTTTCATTTCATCAATTCTTTTAGTCTGTTCAGCTTGGCTTGCGCCGTTTCACGGCGGAAGTTCTCTCCCGTAAAGAGGATAGGGGCGCACATTTCCAAAAGGCGGTCATAAATCCGGGCATGGGCGGTGTCCAGCGGATTTTGCAGGCTGTCCAATGTCAGATTGGTGGTAACGATTAAGGGCTTGCGGCTGCGGTAGCGGCTGTCAATCACATTGTAGACCTGTTCTAAACCGTACTCTGTGCCGCGCTCCATTCCAAAATCATCAATGATAAGCAGAGGAAAACGGCAAAGACGCTCGATATACTCGTTGCGCCCCTCAAAGCTGGCGGTCAGGTCATTCAAAATCGCAGAGAAGTTCGTCATGCGGACAGCGACTTCCTGCTCCATGAGGGCATTAGCGATACACCCGGCAAAATAGCTTTTTCCTGTGCCGACCTTGCCCCATAGCAGATAGCCGATATTTTCCTCGCGCATGATTTCCCAATGCTCCACATAGAAGTGTGCAATCTCCATTTGCGGGCATTTCCCGTTGTCGTTGGCGAAAGTCCATTCCTGCATGGTAGGATTGGTAAATCCCCGGCGTTTCAAGTCCTCCACGGTGTCAAGGTGCTTTCTGCGCTGTTCGGCGGCTTCACGCTCCAAACGCTGGGCTTTCTGGCAGTCACATTCTGCCGGGTGGCGGTCACGCCCAAACAGGGCGGCTTGCTTTTCCGGGAAGTAGGCTTCTTTCGGAGTGTGACACTTGCCGCAGTAAAGCAGTCCGTCCTCGCCCGTGTAGTCCTCCGGCTGTGGGGTAACAGCCGCCATATTCAAAACTCGTTCTGTAAACAGATTACTCATAAGCTCTCGCCCTCCTTGCAGGTGTATTCGGGTATGCCCTGTTTCGGGGCAGCCTTTGCGGTATCGTCTGCCGCCCATCTGCGGATAGTGGCGGCGTGGTTTTTATATTTCTTGCCCGTGGACGCGATATAGCCGGAAAGCCGCTCAATGTAGTACGCCCATTTTTCGGGCAGCTCCGCTTGCAGTTCGGAAAGCTCCGTATCAGTCAGAAATACATTCTCATATCTGCCATAGCTGCGGGCGATGGCTTGTCCCTTTAACTCTCCCTCTTTTTCTAACTCTATATCTATCTCTTTCTTTATCTCTATCTCTGGTGGACGAATGTCGGACAAATGTCCGCCATTTGTCCGCGGCGGCAAAAGTGCCTTATTTTCAAGCCTTGCGGCGCGTTTCCGTTCCGCTTCGGTAGAGGATTGACCGATCATCAGCTCGATGTCGGTCATATAAAGCAGCCCGCAGTCAAGCTGCTCCACAAGCCCTAACTGCTGGAAGATGGCTAATGCCCGTTCCACCGTCCCGATTTGGTGACGGGTCAGCGTGGCTATCATCTGGGCGGTATAGGGGATATGCTCGTCAAGCTGCAATCTGCCGCCATTTTTCAGCGATTTTAAGTACAGCTTCAAGAGGATATTGGAATACAAAATCCCGTCTTTCATGTCCTCCAACAGCACAATGGAATCGCTGTCGAAGAAGTTTTCTTTCAGTTTGAGGTAGTAATATTTGCGGTTATCTGCCATTGGCGGTGTCCTCCCTGTGTTTCCATCTCTTAGAGAAATACCGGGGGCAGAGGACGATAATCGCCCGGAAGCTCTGCTTGCAGCCGTGTGTGCAGCCCCGGCAAAGGTCATTGTAGGTAATACGGTTTCGGTGGTTGAGGAAAAAGCTCCATTCCAACCGCCGCTTTTTGCTCATGCGTGGCATTTCTCGCTCCTTTCTGCCGTTTCCGCTGGTATAAGCGGATAGGTCGGTAAAAATGTAGTTTCTCGGTGTCATTTTCGGGGATTTCCTGCGCTGTGCACCCCGTTTCAAAGGTGGGCAGTATTGCGGATAGGGTGCAGGGCATATCCCCGTTTTGGTATCGTTTCGGGGCGGTTTTTAACGCTCATGTTCGTGCTTTTTCTCTCTGTCTTTCTCGCCTTGCAGGATTTGAGAAAGATTGCTTTTCACGGTATGCAGCTCCTTGACACGGGCTTTTTTCTCCCGGTATTCGTTGTAATGGGCGTTCTTTTCGGCGGTAAGCTGCTCGATTTCCGCTTGCAGGGCTTTATGGCTTGGCAGCTTGGAAACGCCATGCGCCCGAAAATAACGGGTGGCTGCGTCCGCTATGATAAAATCGCTTTCGTGCCGTTCCCGGTAGGCGCTGCGGGCTTTTTCCGTTTTCTGCGCTTTCAGACCGTCACGGGCAGGCTTGGTCTTGGCATAGGCAAGCACCTGTGTCTGAAGCTCCTTTTTCTCCCGGATAGCAGCGTCCAGGGCTTTCAGCTTGGCGGTGCTGTCCTGTAAATCCGCATTGGCAGATACCAGGGCTGCGTCCAGCTCCTCCGGCGAATAGCCGTACTGCCCGTAGGCGGCAACGGTAGCCGCCATTTGTTTCAGATTGTGGACTGCCGCCCAGCGGTCATAGCCCGCGCCCTTTCCCTCCGCTCGCTTCGCTGCCCGGTCAACCATGCGCTGAATACCGTCCTTTTCCGGGGTGGTTTGGACAGCTTTTTTGCCCTGCAAACGCTCCCTTATGTTGCGGGGGTATTCGGGTACGGTTGCGGTCTGCTCGGCGGCTCTGTGGGCGTTCTGTTCCAAAAGGGCAAGAACGGCAGCGCGGTCAAAATCATCTCCCAGCTTGCGGGCGGTAATGGGCTTTGTCCTGTCCGGCGTGAGGTAGGATAGCCGCCCTCGGCTCTCCTTGACAGTCACGCCCTGTTGCAAGAGAACGGCGGCGAACTCGCCATAGCTTGCGGCGGCGAACTCGCCATAGCTTGCGGCAGAGGACAGCGCGGTGCGTATGGTCTGCCGCAATTTTTCCTTGTCTGTTTCAAACTTCGTGGGCTTGGCTGGCTGCTCCTCGGCTGGCAAGGCGGCAGCTTCCTTGTCCAGCTTTGCCTGCCCTTTCCGCTGCGCCCAATACTCACGCTCGGTAATGCGGTTTTTGCTGCCATGCAAAAGGTCGATTTGATAGAGATTTTCCCGGTGGCACAGCTCCATGACTTCGGCTTTGAAGTATTCCATCGCCGCGTCTGTGCAGCGGTGTTTGCACCCGGTGCGGGTGTCTGCCGGTCTGTCCATGTAAGGCAGGAACGGAACTTCCTCTATCCGCAGAGAATTGATAACGATATGCACATGGATATTGCCGCTGTGGTTGTGTCCGTCCGGGTGGGTGCAGACAATGGCTTGGTGTCCGGGAAACTGCTTCCGGCAAAATTCCTCGCCCAACGCCTGCGCCCGGTCTACGGTCAAACCGTTGTCCACCGCGTCCCGTGGGTCAAAGCTGATAATGTAGTGGTGGCTTTTTACATCTTCCCGCTTCTGGTTCTTCCCATAGCGGAGATTGGAGCGCATACAGGCAACGGCAAAATCCTCGTCGCCGCAGTTCAGCGTGGCTATTCGATAGTCCTCCCTGAGCATGAGCCGCCCGTTTTCATCAAGGGTGGGCTTCATGGTAAACTCGTCATGTTCAAAGGTGAGGTACTGCTCGGCTGCGCCATAGTCCGCATTTTTAGAGCTGATATGTTTGAATGTTGCCAACAGCGTCACCTACCTTTCGCAGGACTTCAAACTTCAAGGCAGCAAGGTCAGAAATGGCGGCGCGGACTTCAACGGACAGGGCGTTGTATGGTGTGCCGTACTCGTTGAGGGCGCGGGCAATCTGATTGAGGTTGCCACCGATTTTTCCGTATTCGGCGGTCAGCCTGCCAACGGCGGACAACAGTTCATCATTGACCGGGGAAACGGTAACGATGGGGCGAATGGTCGCCCGTGTAATGGCTTGCCGGATAAATTCGGCTTGGCTCATGTCATAGTGTTTCAGCCGCTCGGTAAAGTCGGCGTATTCTTCCTCGGTCATGCGGGTTTTGACCACATGGCAGCGGTGGGGTGTGTTGTATTTTTTCTTCAAGCGTTGACCTCCTTTCTCGCCCGACAGGGCGCATGAGCAGGGTTTGGGGAAGGCACTCCCCAACAAGATTTACCAAAGGGGGCAAAACCGCAGATATGCGGATTTTGGCACCGTGGTAGAATCTTGCTCTAAAAAACTACCGCTTTCCTCGGCGGCTCTGGTTTGCGGATATACTGGCTTGCTCCACCAATATAGCGATTGCGGCGGCGTGTTCTGCCCGCTGTTCACCACTACAACGGTGAAAAGGGGGCGTTTTGGCAAACGCAGCGGAAATTTTTTTGTTTTCCCTGTCTGCTCCCTACAACAATCCGGCGGTGTGGTTTGCCAAAGATTTTTGAAAATGGGCGCAAAAAAAGCAGTAAACCTTTTCAAGATTTACTGCTTATCTGCCGCTGTGATGGGCGGCGGTATTAAATTGTCAGCCGTTTTTCAAATGGAATTTATCTGCAATCGCTTTCTTTCCGCTTTCCAATTCCTTTTCTGTAATCTTCCATAATCCTAACGCAATGATCTGCTATCTTTTGCATTCCGAGTTCTTCAAAAAAGGCAATTTGTATTTTCATCAGTTCTTCACAAACAGTCAACTTCTGCTCATCCATATTGCTAATAGCAAGCCATGGGAACGCTTTATATTTCTTAGTGTCCCCAATGAGAAAATTGTACCCTATCAACTCATTTTCACGGAAAACGAAATAGAATTGTGGGCCTGAACCTGGAACTGACTTTTCCATAATTTGCTGCATTGTTCTCACGCCGCCGTATGCCGGAAAAAAACCTATTCGCTCAAGAGCATTTAATATGTCAATCCTTTTATCTGTGGGTATGTCTCTATAATTGATAATCTGTTCCATTTGCTCTACCCTCATTGAAGTTTAATTTGTCAGGCTCTAATTATACAACTTTTCTGTTTAGCGGTCAAAGCGGAACTTCAACAGGCTTTCTATCAGTTGCCTGACGATATGCTCCTGCATATCCGTGTTAATCTGTCCGTCCATTTTCGCACAAGAGCGGATATATCCCGCATAATGGGATAGGACGGCGGCAACAGCTTCCGGGTCGCCCTCGCTTGCCTTAACGATTGTCTCATAGGGAAGTAGCTGGCTCATAGGACAAACCCTCCAACTCTGCCCGTAGCCGCCGTAAAATCATCTGAATACGCCGCCCGGTTGTGTTGCCAGCCCGTCCATATCTCCGTCCAATCTCCCTATGCGTCAATCGTTGGAAGTAGTACAAGAAAATGATTTCCTGTTCCATCTGTGATAGTGCGGACAGGGCTGCGGCAAGCTCTGGACTTTCCAAAAGCACCATCTGACCACAGACGAAAAGCGGATAGCTGGTCATGCCGGATTGCTCCGCAAAGTATTTATCTGTGGTACTGAATGGATAGTGTTTTTCTTCTATCAGATATTCAAGCGAGATTTCCCGCTTGCGGCGGCTCCGTATGCTCCGGGCTGCGTCTATGGCAGCGTGGCGAATAACAGTCTTGCAAAAGGCATCGTGTGTATGCCGGATATGTTCTTGATACTTTTCGTGTTCGGTCATGGAAAATCCCCCTTTCTGAATAATGGCAGAGGGCGGCAGCATCTTGTGCTGTCGCCCTCTTGATTACCGAACAGCAAAGACGGGCGGGGCTGTCAACGGCGGCGCATTTGCGCCGTTCATCTTGACCGTTGACAGGCTCGGCTGGGTTTGCTATCAGCTCACGGCAATTCACTCTCATTGATAGGAATTGCTTCAAGTTCCGTATTCAAATTGTTCCAATAAGAGCCAATATCCGCACTTGTGAAATACTTAAAACCGCCTGTTTCTGACTTCATTTCGCCGTTTTTAACTCCATAGCAGGCGTAAATCAAATCGTAGCTTGTTCCATCTGAGAGGTTAAATCTAAAGCTGGTCACATCTGCTCCGGCAGTTTCCTCAGTCGTTTTGTCTTTTAGGGATAAGCCCTTGAACTTATCATACAGGGTCTTTATATCATTTTCAGCAACAACTACTTTCTTTTCTGCTGATGCAGGCACTCCGTCATAGTGGTACATTTCAACGCTTTCGACATCTTCAACCTCAAATGGGAAGTCGATTTTGACAGGCTCATAAGCAATGTTTATAGGTAACAGAAAGAGAGCTGTAAAAATTGCAATGATACAAAGAGCGATGGAAACGAGAACAGCAATCGTTATCTTTTTTCTGCCTCTCTGCTTTTCTTTTGCCTCATGGCGCATAATAACGCTTTCGCTTTCTTCGTGAAGAACATCTTCGCTCGTGTGAGAAAGCAATTTCTGATAAATTGCGTTACAGTCAGCACAGGCGTTCAAATGCTCTTTTACCATCTCTGCGCTTGCTTCGCTGCAAGCACCGTCAACATACAGCGGAAGAATATCTCGAACAATATCGCATTGTTTACTCATGCTTTTCATCCATCCTTTCTTGAATTTTTAGCTTTGCACGATGATAAGTAACTCTCGCCCATGATTCTGTTTTTCCAAAAATTGCAGCGATTTGTGAAAAAGATAGTTCCCCGAATACGCGAAGCTGAAAGACTTCTTTGTATGGTTCTTCCAAACGGTGAAGAACGAGGTGTATGCGGAACGCCATGTCAGAATCTGCAACTGAGTTCTCAACATTTTCATTTGATGGCAAGTCATTGATTTCACTCACATCAGCTACTCGCTGACGGCTTCGCATTTCATCATGGTAAAGGTTTTTTGCTATGGAGCAGAGCCATGTCAATTCATCTGACTTACCTTTGAATTGTGATGTTGTAGAAACAGCCTTATAGAATGTGTTCTGCGTGATTTCCTCTGCTATCTCACGATTTTTGGCAAGAGAAATAGTATACGAGTATACCTGTAAATAGTAGGCTTTATAGAGCTTTTCATAGTCCATACTTGTCATCACCTCCTTCAGCTTCATAGGTTAGACGGAGAAATCGGAATTTCGTTACAAAGAAGTTTGAAATTTTTATACCTTTACGCTACTCTTGCTTTGTGCGGACTATTGGTAGACGCGCATTAACGGCAAGTAAAGAGATTGCTGTGTCAGCTTGATATGTTCAAATGCTAATTAAGTATAGCATACAGCTATGAATTTTTCTATTGCGTTCCCCTGACTTCGGAATAGTGGCAGGGCTGGCTATCCTTGTTTTGCTTTGTGCTTCTCTACCGTACATGAGCATTTGATGCAGGGATTAAGCTTTATAATCTTGACGGAACAGAAGCATTTGGCGGCAGACTGCTGTCAACAGAAAATTACTGCGACAGCGGCAGTGCCCATGTATTTGAATTAGATGGCAAAAAATATGCGTGTGGTCATTCTGAAGATGGGTCAATTGTAGTCGATGAAGCAGGAAATGATATTACATCTTATTTTTCAATAGATGGATTGAAGCTGAGTGGTGTCTATAGCATTGATTCACAGCATGTACAGGCAAGCTATAGTGATGATTCCTATCACACTTCAGTGTATATCTATGACAGCAGTTTTCAGCGCGTAGATATTGCATCTCCTGACAATTGCGGTATTTATAATATAAGCAAAAGTGGAGATTATTATATTATTACTTTTAATGATTATACTTCAGATATCTATGACAGTAATTTTAATAAAAAGGATATTCAGCTGGGACAGTCAGAAGATGATGCCTTGAGTTCATTCTATGAAATAGATGGGGGCTATATTTGTAGATTTTATCAAGCTATATATGATGAAAATGGAAAATATTCCATGTACTACAAATGCTACATCTGTGATGAGAATCTGAATCTGACTGACAAAGGACAGATAGAAGGTTATCAGTTAGCGGACTTTAGTGAGTATGATAACTATTACAGATGCGACTATCAGGTAGGCAGCATGGAATATGTATACAAATTCTTCAATAAGGATTTTACACCGTATTCCGCACAGCTGCCATCACAAACACCGGATGCACCGGCAGTATATTCACGGACATACACATCAATGTCCAACCTGTTTAATGTTGATACATTCAGCGGCAGTAGTAATGCTTCTGACAGAGGTACTTATGAAGCACCGCTTGCAGACGGTTATACAATGACTCCTTCTGGTTATGCAGGACAGTGTAATGGAGCCTATTTATATGGATATAAGGTATATACCGGATATAAGTTGGTGAACCAGACAGAAGAAACAGATGGTGACAGAGTATATGGATATAAGTATTATTCTATAGCATTATTTGATGAAAATGGCAATATGATTAAGGAATTGGCAACTACGTCAAGTTCTTATAGTTTAGGCGGAGCGGTTTCCATTGGGGGTGGCTGTCATGCAGCAACTGATTTAAGCCGTGGTGATAAGCTTGTATTCGGAGGCAGGATTATCAAGGTCAGCAAAAAGGCATCTGAAAATACCGATACAGTCAACGGACTGGTATGTGACGGTGACGGAGTATGGCGCTATTATGTAAATAACCAGGTGGATTACGGATATACCGGACTTGCAGCCAATGAATACGGCTGGTGGTACGTAACCAACGGAACGATTGATTTTAGTTATACCGGACTTGCGGCCAATGAATACGGTTGGTGGTATGTAACCAACGGAGCGATTGATTTTAGTTATACCGGAATGGCAGCAAACGAATACGGCTGGTGGTATGTAACCAACGGTGCATTGGATTTTGGTTATACAGGTCTTGCACTCAATGACTATGGCTGGTGGTATATGAGAAACGGTGCATTAGACTTTAGCTACACCGGTCTTGGATTAAATGAATACGGCTGGTGGTATGTAACCAATGGTGCATTGGATCTCGGCTACACCGGAATGGCAGCCAATGAGTATGGCTGGTGGTATGTAACCAACGGAGCGATTGATTTTAGTTACACCGGAATGGCATTAAATGAATACGGCTGGTGGTACATGACTAACGGCGCATTAGATTTTGGCTATACCGGAATGGCATGTAACGAATACAACTGGTGGTACATGACAAATGGTGCATTAGACCTGACATATACAGGTCTTGCAGTTAATGACTATGGCTGGTGGTATATGACAAACGGCTGTCTGGATCTGACATATAACGGAACAGCTGATAACGAATATGGTACATGGAATGTTGTAAACGGTCATGTACAAAACTAAGAGAAAAAATTAAAGAAAAATAAAAGTGCTGCTGCGCTCAGAATAGGATTCGTGTATAATTATTCTGAATGTGGCAGCTTTTTTATATGCCGATGATGCGCACCCGCACGAAGCTGTAGTTTGCAGCAAGTGACTGCGCCCGGCGCGAGAATGTGCTTTGAACATTCTTTATTGTCAGGCAGGTGAATGGGAATGGAGGAACTATGAAAAATGAAAAAGTACATTGATATGGCAGTCAGATGGCTGGTATACATTTATATCAGCATACTGCCATGGATTATTTTCAGAAAAGAACTTTTGTTTAATACGGAAGAAAAAAAGATCATGCCGGTTAAAACAGCCGGAAATACAGATTATTTTTTATACGGGAAAGCAGCTTTTACGATTGCTGTTGGAATTCTGCTTTTCATCCTGCTGTTTGTTGAAATTACGGTATTTCATGAAAAACTTTTAGACTTTAAAACAAGGCGGGATAGGATTTTTTTTGGCTGTATGGGAATTTATATAGTCTGTACGGTGATGTCAACGATATTGGCAGACTACAAAAAAACGGCACTGTCAGGCGGTGTAAACAGCTGCGAGGGGATGTGGGTGCTGCTGTTGTATCCTGTTTTATTTTTGGCGGCAAAGTTAGTGTTTGAAATGGACAGGCACAAAGAAAGCACGGATTTGAAACAGCAGCAGGCAGCAGAAAAATGGAGCAGCTTGGAATGGATTGCCCTGATTCAGGCGGTCATTTTATGGGTGCTTTCAGTCATAGAACTGCTGTATCAGCCGGTGGTACAACTGGCGGCAGGTCATGAAACACAGTCGCCGTATGTCAATATGATTAGTCTGTCGTTTCCAAGTCCGGCATACTGTGCAGGATATATTGTCCTGCTGGCGCCGTTTTGTATGTACTTTATGGTGAAGGCGGATTCATTACTGCGCAGTGTGATGTGGAGTGTGCTGACGGTCACAACGGTGACGGCATGTTTTCTTACAAGGTCAACCGCCGGATTTTATCTGGTTATTGCAGAAGGTGTGGGATTTGCGGTTTATGCGGTTGTATGGTGCAAGCCGCAGACATGGAAAATGCCTGCGGTAAAGGCGGTATCTGTGGCGGCGGTTATCGGGGTGGTACTGCTTACCAATATGGCAGCAGGCGGAAAAATTGGCAGTGCAGTGGCGGCATCAGCAGTCAACGGGACAATGCCGGTGCATAAAAGCGAATGCTATAAGGTTAAAGAAATTCAGGTACAGGACAATACGGTTACAATTACGGGCGAGGAAAATGAGCTCATTTGCAGACTGAACGAACAACAGAATATCATTTTTACAGATGAAAACAGAAATGTCTTAGATGTATCATCGGAAAATAACAGCATTTATTTTCCAGAACCGTATGAAACCGTCAGTGCCGGCTTTGAAAATAATGCATTGTGGCTGGATCTGGGCTATAAGGGCAGAATCCGGTTTTATATAGCAGGCGGGAAGTTTTATCCGATGGCAGCAGACGGGTCGCTGATTCGTGATATTTCGTCGGGAATGTCAAAGGAGAACACCCGGTTTGACAGTATTATTACAGGACGCGGATATATATGGAGAAAGACCGTGCCGGTATTAAAAAATACAGTGCTATTCGGACACGGAGCGGGAACATTTGCATTTTATTTCAAACAGTTTGATTATGCCGGATTATTAAATTCACAGGGAGAAGTGGATTTGATGATAGACCGTCCGCACAGCTGGTATTTGCAGATGGCATGCAGTCAGGGTATTTTTTGTATGATGGCTGTTGTGGCATTGATTGCAACGGTGTGCGTATCAGGCATCAAAAGATTTACATCCAAAAAGCCGGAGTTAAAAAAGGGAGCTATTGATATGGCGGCAGTAACAGCGATTATTGCATTCTGCATTTTTGAGGGCATTACAGACGGCAGTGTGTCCGTAAATCCGCTGTTATGGGTTGTGCTTGGCGGATTGGCAGGCAGATAAAAGACGGCAAGATTTATGTTTGCATTTTAGTGCAATCCGTAGTATGATTATTTTGTAGTATTAGCGTTTATACGACTGTGAAAATACAGAGAAGGAGACAACATGAAATTTATAGCAATTGGAGAACTGATGTTAAGATTATCTCCGCCGAATTATGAAAAAATTGTTACAACACATGATTTTATCGTAAATTATGGCGGTGCGGAAGCAAATGTTGCAGTATCATTGGCAAATCTTGGCGTAGACAGTACATTTTTTACGGTACTTCCGAATACCGATTTAGGAAAGTCTACGATTAATTACTTAAAGGCAAATGATGTACATACAAAGCACATTATCAAGGCAGACGGAAGAATGGGTCTGTATTACCTTGAGGAAGGTGTTGCCGTAAGAGCTTCCCAGGTTATTTATGACAGAGGCAACTCCGCATTTGCAGAATATGATTATAGTGATGTTGACTTTGAAGATATATTAAAGGATTATGACTGGCTGCATTTAAGCGGTATCACACCGGCGCTTTCTTACAACTGCCGCCGTATGATTGATAAGGCGGTAAAGGTTGCAAAGAAGCTGGGATTGACAGTCAGCTTTGACCCGAATTTCAGAAGCACGCTTTGGTCTTTTGGAACGGCAAGAGATGTATTAAGCAAGTATCTTCCATATGTAGATGTATTAATCGGTATTGAGCCGATTCATGTATACAATGAGGACGGAACAGATGTAAAAGACGGTCTGACCATGGACCCTTCATTTAAGGATATGGACAGGGTATTTAAGGCGATTGATAAGCAGTACCATATGAAGGCGATTGCAAGAACAGTCCGCTATGTCCATTCAGGAAGCAACAACTCCTTAAAGGCATTCTTCTATACCAATGGAGAGACTTACGAAAGCAAGACCATTAATTTCGATATCGTTGACCGTGTCGGCGGCGGCGATGCGTTCTCATCAGGTCTGATTTATGCGTTGATGGAAAATATGGATCCGGAAGATGTTGTCAATTTTGCAGTGGCTTCTTCCGTAATGAAACATTCTATCCGCGGCGATACGAATATTACAAGTGTTGCACAGATTAAGAGTCTGATGAACAATGCTTCCTTTGATGTACAGAGATAATTTTTAAAATAAAACAGACGGCAGGAGTATTTTCAGGCAGTAATCGTACTGGCTGTCGATGCTCCTGTTTTTGTTTTAATTCTTAGAAAGCAAAGAATTGGGAAACAGCGTATTGTTCTTTATTATATGAAGAAAGCAGGAAAATGAAATGTTTGCACAGTTAAAAGAAAAGACGGTATGGACGGCGATTGTAAGATTGGGTGTATTCTTTTTTGTCTTTTTGGGGCTGGAGTATTTATTTGACAATCTCATGGCGGCAGTGACGGATTCCACCGGCGTTGTGCGGGCGCAAAGCTACGTGCTGGGGGTCAGTGCCATGGGATTTCTGGCATATGGAATGTTACCGGAGCGGATAAGAAATGCAGGACACCGCAGATACAGAGTGCTGTTAGAAGGGGCGGCGGGAGTGCTTTGCACCGTTTCTATTATGATAATATGTCTGCATAAAAATTACAGTGTGCTGCTGTTAAGCGGCTGTCTTTTATTTTTTATGCTTGGCATGACAGGCAGTGCAGTCCATATGGATATGGCACTGCAAAAGCAGGCAGGAAAAGGACTTGCGGTGCCTGCGGGAATTGCTTATGCGCTTGGCATCTGCTTACAGTTTTTAGACCACCGGTTTTTAAAAGATAAAGTGACGGAAACGGCGGTATTTGTCATTGCGGCAGTGGGACTGCTTTTTTTTCATGAAAGGGCGGTACACCTGCGGGAAGATGAAAATATGCCGGCTGTTGAGGAAGAAAAGTTGAGCATGGATTCAAATGGAAAGAAAGACAGTGGTAGAGAGGTGTATGCGCAAGAGCGTATACAAGTCACAGAAAAGCGTGTCAGGGCATTTTTACTGGCGGCAATCGTATTTTTTATGACATTTATATTTGCGGAGCTGGATAATGCGGTCACGCTGGTTCATGCAGAGGGCAGTGCGGACGTCGGACAGTGGCCGCGACTTCTGCTTGCCGTGAGCGGACTTGCGGCAGGCATGCTGTATGACATTCGAGAATCGCGGTATATGCACATGGTGATGTACTGCGTGATGATGTTATCGACAATCTGTATGATGAGTATGATGCTTGGAATGCCGTTTATTGTGGGACTGGTCGTATTTTACCTGTCAGCGGGCTTTTTTTCCGTATATTTCACGGCGGGATTTATGGAAATAGCACCGGAAATGAAACACCCCGGCTGTTGGGCAGGCATGGGGCGTGCGGTGAATAATTTTTGTGCGCTGATTACGGTATTTATTACGACACGGTTTGAAATGGGAAACGGATATTATATGATGATTGCTGCCGTTGTGCTGTTTGTGGTAATCAGCATTCTGCTGTTCTTGTATCAAAGTCCGGTGAAAGAAAAGAAATCCGGGGAACAGGAAAAACAGCCGCTATCTGTGGGGAATACCGATGAAAATATTAGTGGAACGGCTGATGATACCGGCATTGATACGGAGCGTTGCCCGGATTCTGACGATTCATTTGCGGCATTTTGCGGGAAGTACGGGCTGACACAGCGGGAACGGGAGGTTTTGCAGGCACTTGTGACCTCGGATAAGCCTGCACAGGAGATTGCGCATGAGATTGGCATGTCGCGTGCAGCATTTTACCGCCATATTGCCAGCTTAAATGAAAAAACGGGGACGAAAGCACGGGTGGGGCTGTTACAGTTCTATTATAATGATATCAATGGGAAATAATATTTATGGCAGTAAATCCTTGACAAACGGATACAATATGATACATAATGAATTTGTATCATATTGTATCCGTTTTGCATTACCGATAGAAAGGACGATTGCCATGAATTTATCACAGATGCAGTATTATAAACAGCAGTACGGTTATTCGTATGACCGGCTGTCACAGCTTACGGGAATTCCCAAAGGCACGATTCAGAAGATATTCACAGGTGTTACAAAGTCGCCAAGATACGAAACGCTTCAGGCGCTGGAACGCGTGCTAAAGCCGGAAAATCCGCCCAAAGCCGCGGAAAGCACAAAGGGGCCGTATATGGAGTCTCGGCAGTCCGGGGTGGATGCTGGGGTAAATCAGGCGGACAGAGTTTGTGAAACGGCAGTACCGTATGGACAGAAGAAGCAGGGGGAATATACGCTTGAAGATTATTATGCACTGCCGGAGGATAAAAGATATGAACTGATTGACGGTGTGCTTTATGAAATGACAGCACCGACAACGGTGCATCAGATTATTGCATTGCAGATGTGTCATCAAATTGAAAGTTTTATAGATGAGCATGGCGGTAATTGTATGTCTTATATAGCGCCGGTCGATGTCCAGCTCGACTGTGATGATAAGACGATGGTGGAGCCGGATGTGATTATCCTGTGTGACAGAAGCAAGGATATTAACCGGTGTATTTACGGCGCACCGGATTTTGTGGCAGAGGTTTTGTCAAAGTCCACAAGAAGAAAGGATATTGGTGTTAAGACCTATAAATATGCCAATGCAGGCGTCCGTGAATACTGGATGATTGACCCGAAGGATATGAAAGTGATTGTCTATACATTTGCACAGAATGATGATGCGGAAGATACGGTCAGTATTTTCGGATTTCAGGATAAGATTCCTGTGGGAATTTATAACGGGGAACTTCAAATTGATTTTGCTAAAATCAGTAAAAGGCTGGAAACAAATAATTAGCGTAAAATTCTTGACAAGAACCATAATCTCTTATAAAATGAACCTAAATGCTATGACGAAGACAGTAGGATATCTTTGAACGCAAAAGCGAGCCGGGAGGGTGAGAGCCGGTGCAAGTAGAATTTATCTGAACATCACTTCCAAGCATCCAAACTGAAAGCAGGAAACCTGTAAGTAAATGAGGACGGTAATCCCACCGTTACAGGGGACGCATATGCTGGTATGTCGTAATTGGTTTTGGATTTTGGATAGAACGAATGATTTTACCCTCCGCCGTATTACGGCGGAGGTTTTTTGTGTAATATTACACAAAAGGCACTACGTGCCGATGATGCGCACTCGCGCGAAGTTGCAGTTTGCCGCAGACGACCGCGCCCGGCGTGGGAATGTGCAAAACCTCAAAAATCAGTAGTTTATAAATAGAAGTTATTTGCCGGAGGGCAGGAAAGGAAGTATCAATATGGTTTACGAAAAAGTATCACCGGATATGAAGTTCGTAGAAAGAGAAAAAGAAGTAGAAAAGTTCTGGAAGGATAATGACATTTTCCGGAAAAGTATAGACAACCGCAGAAAAGGTGAAGTGTACACATTTTATGACGGACCGCCTACTGCAAACGGAAAGCCGCATATCGGACACGTGCTGACACGTGTTATTAAGGATATGATTCCAAGATACCGTACAATGAAAGGCTATATGGTTCCTCGTAAGGCAGGATGGGATACACACGGACTGCCGGTAGAACTTGAAGTTGAAAAGATGTTAGGCTTAGACGGCAAGGAACAGATTGAAGAATACGGTCTGGAACCGTTTATCAAGCATTGTAAGGAAAGTGTCTGGAAGTACAAGGGTATGTGGGAAGATTTCTCATCAACCGTTGGTTTCTGGGCAGATATGGAACATCCGTATGTTACCTATGATAATAACTTTATTGAATCAGAATGGTGGGCTTTAAAGCAGATCTGGGACAAGGGTCTGTTATACAAGGGCTTTAAGATTGTACCTTACTGCCCACGCTGCGGTACACCGTTGTCTTCACACGAAGTAGCGCAGGGTTATAAAAATGTCAAGGAACGTTCCGCAGTCGTACGTTTCAAGGTAAAGGGAGAAGATGCGTATTTTCTTGCATGGACAACAACACCGTGGACACTTCCGTCAAACGTTGCGCTCTGTGTTAATCCGGAAGAAACTTATGTCAAGGTAAAAGCGGCAGACGGTTATACTTATTATATGGCAGAAGCCCTGCTTGACAAGGTACTTGGCGGACTGGCTGTTAAGGCAGGTCAGACTGTGGCAGGCGTTCAGGCTGAAGAAGGTAAGGAACTCGGAAGCGGCGCAGGTGTTGACTATGAAGTTCTTGAAAAATATACAGGTAAAGATTTAGAATACAAGGAATACGAACCGTTATATGCATGTGCGGCTGAAGTTGCCGAAAAGCAGCATAAGAAGGGACATTTTGTAACCTGTGATACGTATGTTACGATGTCAGACGGTACCGGTATCGTTCATATCGCCCCTGCATTCGGTGAAGACGATGCCAAGGTTGGCAGAAAATATGACCTTCCGTTTGTACAGTTCGTAGACGGTAAGGGTGAATTGACAGAAGAAACACCATATGCCGGATTATTTGTAAAGAAGGCAGACCCGGAAGTATTAAAGGATTTAGACAAGGAAGGCAAGTTATTTGATGCGCCGAAGTTTGAACATGATTATCCGTTCTGCTGGAGATGTGATACACCGCTGATTTACTATGCAAGAGAATCATGGTTTATCAAGATGACAGAAGTAAAGGATGACTTAATCCGCAACAACAACACCATCAACTGGATTCCTGAAACAATCGGTAAGGGACGTTTCGGTGCATGGCTTGAAAATGTTCAGGACTGGGGTATTTCAAGAAACAGATACTGGGGTACGCCGCTCAATATCTGGCAGTGTGAAGACTGTGGAGAAATGATGTCTATCGGAAGCATTGAGGAATTAAAAGAAAAATCCGACAACTGCCCGGACGATATCGAATTACACAGACCGTATATTGATGCGGTAACCTGCAAGTGTCCGAAGTGCCAGGGTACGATGAAACGTGTGCCGGAAGTTATCGACTGCTGGTTTGACTCCGGTTCAATGCCGTTTGCACAGCACCACTATCCGTTTGAAAATAAGGAAATTTTTGAACAGCAGTTCCCGGCAAAATTTATTTCCGAAGCCGTAGACCAGACACGAGGCTGGTTCTACTCACTGCTTGCGATTTCAACGCTGCTGTTTAACAAAGCACCTTATGAAAATGTTATCGTTTTAGGACACGTTCAGGATGCAGACGGACAGAAGATGAGTAAGTCCAAGGGAAATGCCGTAGACCCGTTTGATGCGTTACAGACACACGGCGCAGATGCAATCCGCTGGTATTTCTATGAAAATTCCGCACCATGGCTGCCAAACCGTTTCCACGATAAGGCAGTAACGGAAGGTCAGAGAAAGTTCATGGGAACCATCTGGAATACGTATGCGTTCTTCGTATTGTATGCGAATATTGATAATTTTGATGCAACAAAATATACACTGGAATACGATAAGCTTCCGGTTATGGATAAGTGGATTCTTTCCAAGTTAAATACGGTTGTCAAAGAAGTGGACAACAATCTTGAAAATTATAAGATTACGGAAACAGCCAGAGTGTTGGAAGACTTTGTAGACGAGCTTTCTAACTGGTATGTAAGACGCTGCCGTGAACGTTTCTGGGCAAAGGGCATGGAACAGGATAAGATTAATGCATACATGACATTGTATACAACACTGGTTACGCTGTGTAAGACAGCCGCACCGATGATTCCGTTTATGACAGAAAGCATTTACAGAAATCTTGTATGCAGCATTGATAAAAATGCGCCAATCAGCGTTCATCTGTGTGACTTCCCGGAAGTTCATAAGGAATGGATTGACAAGCAGCTTGAAGACAATATGGAAGACGTATTAAATGCCGTTGTTATCGGACGTGCATGCCGTAACGCAACCAATATCAAGAACAGACAGCCAATCGGACAGATGTTCATTAAAGCGCCGTGGAAGCTGGATGATTTCTTTACCGATATTATCGCAGACGAATTAAATGTAAAGAAAGTTGAATACAAGGACGATGTCAGAGATTTCACTTCTTACACATTTAAGCCGCAGTTAAAGACACTCGGACCGAAGTACGGCAAGTTCTTAGGTGAAATCAGAAAGCAGCTTGGTGAACTTGACGGCAATGCCGCAATGGATGAGTTAAATAAGGTTGGATTTATCACCTTACAGGCAAACGGACAGGATATCCAGCTTGAAAAGGCAGATCTGTTAATTGAAATGACACAGCAGGAAGGCTTTGTGGCAAGCTCCGATAAGGGCATTACGGTTGTTATGGATACGAATTTAACACCGGAACTCTTAGAAGAAGGCTTTATCCGTGAAGTCATCAGCAAGATTCAGACCATGCGTAAGGATGCAGGATTTGAAGTAATGGATAAGATTCATGTAACGGTCAGCGGAAATGACAAGATTTCTGCACTGATTGACAAAAATGCAGCACAGATTACAAAGATTGTTCTGGCAGAAGACATTACAGAGGGAGAAGCAAAAGGCTTTACAAAAGAATGGAATATTAATGGTGAGCAGGTAACACTGGGCGTAGAGAGAATTTAGTGTAACACTGCACAGTACTGCAACGGACAAATTGCATCAGGTTATTTCAAAAATATGCCTGATGCAATTTGTGTTTTAAGCGTAAAGAAAGAATGGAGATGAATATGGAGTTTCTAAAAAAAGTGTATCATGCAGTGGCGGCAGTGCTGCTGATGCTGGTGACATCGTTGATTTACGGCGGCTATATACTGGAATGGAGAGGTAAAAGACCACTTTGTATCCTGATAGCGGCAATGGCAGTGACAGCAGTGCTGATTGCTCTGGTGTGCCGGTATCTGAAAAAATACGCAGGTCAGATTGCGGTTGTCTGTATTGTTCCGATGACATTCTGTCTGGCAACCGGACTTTATAAGCTGTATATGGTGGCAGCAGACAGCCAGAGTATTTTCTATCTGGCAATGATTTTTTTCGCTGCGGCTTATTTTATCACAGAATATCTGTTAAATCTGTGTATGGAAAATGCTTCGCTGCAAAATATACGACAATTTTTCAATACGCATAAGTGGGTGCTGATTCTTATTTTTATTGCAGTTTTATGCCGTGTGCCGCTGCTTTCACAGCTTCCGCGCTGGGATTCGGGAGAATATTATTATCGGCTGATTCTCGGAACACATCATTTTGAATATACGGGTTTTAAAGAATTCGTGGAAAATTATGCGCTGTGCGGACATCCGACACTGGGATTCTGCCTTGTATATCTGCCGGGAGAACTTGCTTTTTCGCAGGAAGTCATCGGTGTTACACTGACCAGCCTGATTCTGACGGCACTGGCGCTGTGGTGTGTGTACCGCATATTCTTAAAAATCCTGCCGCAGGTTACAGAAGGAAAAGCAGCGGTGTGTACATTTTTACTGTCATTTTCACCACTGTTTTTCGGTATGACCATGTATTTTAATCCGGACTATGCACTGGCGGTATTTTTTATATTTCTGTTATACAGCTATGTGTATGACAAGGCGGTTCTTGCGGCGTTTTTTTCGCTTCTGTGCTTTCAGACGAAAGAAACAGGACTGGTGCTGGTCGGCGGACTGGTGTTTGGCATTTTTATCCAGCATATTGCAGAAAAGAGAAGCCATGCCGTAAAAGCAATTTTTAAAGATGTAAAGTTATATGCAATTCTTGCAGTGACACTGTTACAGCTGTATTATACAAAGTTTATCGGTGGTATTGCAACGTGGACACAAAACGGAAATGAAGAACCGGGACTGCGCTGGGACAGCACAGGAGAGAATTGTCTGGGCTTTCAGCCGGCATTTGTGGCAGTTAAATTAAAACAACAGTTTTTGTTAAATTTCAATTGGATACTGACAGCTGGTATTGTCATTGCGGTTGCGTGGTGGTTTATTTTAAAAGTAAAAGGCAGGAAAAAAATTCAGGCATCGTGTAAAATCTGCGGCATCGCCGGAGCATTTGTTGCATTTTTATCGTTTTCATGTCTGTATATTACGGCATCGGTGGCAAGATATAATGTAGCGGGTGATGTTTTGCTGTATCTGATATTTTTTTATTGTATGGCGCTTTTTGCGGCAGAATTGCCGGAAAGCACATTTTTAAAGAAAAAATATGCAGGCATGGCAGTGACGGCAGTATTTGGCGTTTTACTTGCCGGTGAGTGCGTATTTACGATTGACCCGGTGACAAGAGGGTTGTTTTTAAAGCTGGATACCGGAAATACAACGCTTTGTTTTACGGGAAAGGTCAGCGATATCAACAGCATTTATTACGGGGATTACCTCATTTATAATACGCAGTATACGTATATTGACAAGGCATATGATAAAGTGCTTGCAGATGTGGATTACCACCCGGATACAACGGATATTTATATCCCGGACAGCAACGGTTCATTTATCTGCGGCAATCTTCCGTTTTATTACTTAAACTGGGATGAAAAAACGAAAAAGAGAGTTTTTTATGAGAATGAAAATACACAGGAAATGGAATTCTATAATGAAGTAAAATATTTTTCTTCCAAAATGGTATCAGAGGGAAAGGATAAGGCGGTACTGATTGTAAACCCGTACATGATAAATGTCCATGAGGAGGAGCATCTGGCAAAGCTTGCGCCGTATTATGAAATCGGCGAGCGTAAAGAAGTAAAACTGTTGCAGGGCAGTATTGTGTACTACGAACTGACAAGAAAATAAGATGGAATTCATAGGAAAGCAAAAAAGATACTGATGTTGCATAAATCTGGTTCGCAGTGTATAATTATTGGTATATTATTACTTTCTTAAAGAAAAGACAGAAACTTTTTGTGAGCGGAGGGACGCAGATGGTTAGAACAAATACTTTTAACAAAGAGGAATTTAAAAAGGATATCAAGGATAATTGTAAGCTTCTGTATCGTAAGAATATCGATGAATGTGATGATCAGCAGAAGTTTCAGGCAGTTGCGTATTCTGTCAAGAATATTATCATTGATAAATGGATTGCAACCCACAAGGAATATGAAAAGCAGGATGTTAAAATTGTCTGCTATATGTCTATGGAATTCCTGATGGGCCGTGCGCTCGGCAACAACATGATTAACCTTATGGCATACGATGAGATTAAAGAAGTGCTTGCAGAGCTTGGCATTGATATTAATGTGATTGAAGATCAGGAACCGGATGCAGCACTTGGTAACGGCGGTCTGGGACGTCTTGCAGCGTGCTTTTTGGATTCTTTGGCAACACTGGAATATCCGGCATACGGCTGTGGCATCCGTTACAGATACGGTATGTTTAAGCAGGAGATTAAGGACGGTTATCAGATTGAAGTGCCGGATAACTGGTTAAAAGACGGTAATCCGTTTGAAATTAAGCGTGACGAATACCGTTATGAAGTAAAATTCGGCGGCTATGTACGTTCTTACCGTGATGAAAAGACCGGCAGAGATATGTTTGTACAGGAAGATTACCGTTCTGTCATTGCAGTACCGTATGACCTTCCGGTAGTCGGCTACGGCAACAATACCGTGAATACATTAAGAATCTGGGATGCAGAGCCGGTCAATACCTTTAATCTGAACTCTTTTGATAAGGGTGATTACCAGAAGGCGATTGAGGAAGAAAACCTTGCAAAGAATATTGTCGAAGTGCTTTATCCGAATGATAACCATTATGCAGGTAAGGAGCTGCGTTTAAAACAGCAGTATTTCTTCGTGTCAGCCAGCGTCCAGAGAGCGGTAGACCAGTATAAGAAGCACCACGACGACTGCAGAAAGCTTTATGAAAAAGTTACATTCCAGTTAAATGATACCCACCCGACCGTTGCGGTTGCGGAACTGATGCGTATCCTTATGGATGAAGAAGGCTTAGAGTGGGATGAAGCATGGGACGTAACGACAAAGACCGTTGCATATACCAACCATACGATTATGTCAGAAGCGCTTGAAAAATGGCCGTTAGAGCTGTTCTCAAGGCTGCTTCCTAGAATTTATCAGATTGTTGAAGAAATCAACAGAAGATTTGTTGAAGAAATCAAGACAAAATATCCGGGCGACCAGGAAAAAATCCGCAAGATGGCAATCATTTATGACGGACAGGTCAAAATGGCACACCTTGCAATCTGCGCAGGCTACTCTGTAAACGGTGTTGCAAAGCTCCATACAGAGATTCTTGAAAAGCAGGAATTAAAGGATTTCTATGAAATGATGCCACAGAAGTTTAACAATAAGACCAACGGTATTACACAGAGAAGATTTCTCTTACACGGCAATCCGCTGTTATCCGCATGGATTACGGATAAGATTGGCGATGCATGGGTAACAGACCTGCCGCAGTTAAAGAAGCTGCTTCCGTATGTGGATGATGAAAAGGCACAGCAGGAATTTATGCAGATTAAGAGAAAGAACAAGGTCCGTCTGGCAAAATATATCAAAGAGCATAACGGCATTGATGTAGACCCGGATTCCATCTTTGACGTACAGGTAAAGCGTCTGCATGAATACAAGCGCCAGCTGCTGAATATTCTGCATGTAATGTATCTGTATAATGAATTAAAGAAAAATCCGGATATGGATATGACACCGAGAACATTTATTTTCGGCGCAAAGGCAGCCGCCGGATACAGGATTGCGAAGCTTACGATTAAGCTGATTAACAATGTGGCAGATGTGATTAACAACGATGCTTCCATCAACGGAAAGATTAAGGTTGTATTTATTGAAAACTACCGTGTATCCAACGGTGAAATCATCTTTGCGGCAGCCGATGTCAGCGAGCAGATTTCAACGGCTTCTAAGGAGGCTTCCGGTACGGGTAACATGAAGTTTATGTTAAACGGTGCGATGACACTCGGAACAATGGACGGTGCCAATGTTGAAATCGTTCAGGAAGTCGGCATTGAAAATGCAGTGATTTTTGGTCTGAGTTCAGATGAAGTTATCCGCTATGAGAATGAAGGCGGCTATGACCCGATGGAAATCTTTAACAATGATCAGGCGGTCCGTGAGATTTTAACAGAGCTGATTAACGGTAAATATTCACCGGAAGACCCTGAGATGTTCCGTGATATTTACAATTCACTGCTGAGTAACCAGGGCGGAAGACGTGCAGATACGTACTTTATCTTAAAAGATTTCCGTTCTTATGCAGAAGCACAGAAACAGATTGATGCCCGTTATAAGAACAGCGCAGGCTGGGCGAAATCCGTGATGTTAAATGTTGCCAATGCAGGTAAGTTCTCATCCGACAGAACGATTGAAGAATATGTATCTGATATCTGGAAGTTAAAGAAAGTCCACGTTCCGATGAACTAAATGGAAGTGTTGATAAATCATGCAGGTCTGTGACCGGATATAAAAATGATTATAAACGGAATTGTGCAGGCAGTCCGGAAAAGTAAATCTTTCCCGGTTGTCTGTACATTTTTTTTGATTTCTTTCATAAACTGTTATAGCAGACCTTAAAAGGTTTACGGAAAGAGATGGAAAACGCGATGAACCGGACAAGAATTTTTTTAAGAAATAAAGCCGCCGTACTGACAGCAGTGATTCTCATAGACCTGCTTGTGCCGTATGCCGTAACAGCCACCGTGACAGGCAGAATTGAGCAGAATGTGTCGGAAAACGTAATACAGGGCAGGAAAGTCATTATACAGTATAAAAATGCCACGCAGGCGGTGGATTTGAATCAGTTTATTGTGATGGTGCTTGCGGCACGGTTTGACAAATCGCAGGAAATTGAAGTATTAAAAGCGGAAAGTGTCATGGTGCGTACCGATATTTACCGGGTGATGGGAGCGGCGATGCAGGCGGACAGTACAAGCCTTGGTCTGGAATTTTTCACCGAAAAGCAGATGAAGGCATCATGGCAGGAAAATTATGAAAGTAATTATGCGTTGATTGCAGACTGTGTGGCATCAACCGGCAGCAGTGTTTTGATGTATCAGAATGCATATATTGAGGCAAAATATACAGCAGTCAGTGCCGGAAAGACGTTGTCCGGGAGTGAGATTTCAGAAGAAAAATATGCGTATCTTGCGGCGGTGGACTGCCCGGAGGATATTAAAAGCACAGATTATTTAAGGGTAGAAACATTTACGTATAAAGACTTTGTCAAAAAGATAAAAAGCGGCTATGAGCAGGCAGGGCTGCACGAAGAAGCGCCATTTCAGGATATTCAGATTGTGTCGAAAACCGACAGCGGTTATGTGACCAAAATACAGGCAGGCAATGTCATTATGAGCGGAACGGAATTTGCAAAAATTCTGGGTTTATCGTCTGCGGCAATGACGATTGAAAACAGTAACGGCAAGATTAAAATTACGACAAAAGGCTTAGGTGATGGTATGGGTGTAAGCCTTTATACCGCAGATTTTATGGCAAAACAAGGCAGTTCTTACGAGCAGATTTTAAAGGCATTTTACAGTGGAATTACCATTGTTTCACAGTAATCAGACGTATAGTTTGATGAAAACTGGCAATCATATTAACATCAAAGGTCAGTCAGATATCTGGCGGAAAAAGGAATGGAGGTTCATATGAAAGACAGTGGATTCAAACTGAATAAAGAAAAAGTCTTTGGCACAATCATATCATTTGCTATTATTCTGACACTTGGATACGGAATTTATTCGGTGGCGGTCAATTCCGGACGAAAAGAAAATCAGGAAAATATCGTCAACTTAAATGAATCTGGACAGGATAATGTAGCACTTCGGACAGAAGATGTAACACAGGAATATTCTGACATTTTACAGGTGCCGGAAAAGACAGACGGCAGTGATGATGCGGAAGCTGCCAATGCCGGTGCAAAGGCAGAAGGACTTTCTGCCGCGCAGGAAAATATCACAACCGGTAAGGAAGCACAAGGAACAGACACGGCAGAGGAATCGCAGGAATCACAGGAAGCGCAGGCGGCAAAGACTTCTGCCAAGGCAAATCCGGCTGCGGCGTACTCTTTTGATGAAAGTGATACGCTGATGTGGCCAGTAACCGGCGATATTGTTTTAAAATACAGCATGGATACGACCATTTATTTTAAAACACTTGGAATGTATAAATGTAATCCGGCAGTCAGTATTGCGGCAGAAGCGGGAACCAATGTCGGTGTGGCAGCAGACGGCGTTGTGGAATCCGTAACTTACAGTGAAGAAACGGGAAATACCGTGGCAGTAGCAATCGGTGACGGTTATGTGACAACGTATGGACTGATAGATAATGTGGTGGTAAAAAAAGGCGACACGGTTGTGGCAGGACAGCTTTTGGGAACAGTATCCGACCCGACAGCATATTATGTAGAAGAAGGCCCGAATCTGTATTTTATGCTGACAAAGGACGGCGAACCGGTAGACCCGGCGGCGTATTTTGAAGACTAGTATGCAAAGGATAAGAAAATAAAGCGCCTTTAAAATTCACACAAAAAGCAAAGCAATAAAATCAGCCATACGGCAGGAATGGAATTTAAGTGGGTAGATAATTTATTTTTC
>OGSS01000856.1_pt1 | contig 25514 bp, 26 predicted proteins | sample 1553591 | NCBI WGS metagenome assembly OGSS01 (sample SAMEA2580061, study PRJEB22360) | human gut metagenome | biome: human gut; feature: human-associated habitat; material: faeces | place: Denmark | collected 2008/2010
CCTTGTACCCTTCCTTTCTCAGGATATGGGCAATGATATGTGTGGATGTGGTTTTTCCATTGGTTCCGGTTACCGCGATCATGCGCATTCTGCGTGCAGGATAATCGAAATAGAAAGGCGTTATATCTTCCATCGCCTTGCGGGTGTCGGTTACATAGACAACCGTTGTGCCCTCCGGCACATCAATCTCCCTGGACGCAACAATAGCTGCCGCACCCTTCTGTGCAGCAGATGCAGCATAATTATGTCCATCTACATGAGCGCCATCAAGACAGATAAAAAGGCTTCCCTCTTTCACTTCTCTTGAATCCGCGGTAATGTCAGTAATTTCTTTATTGGTGTCGCCGACAATATAGTTAATTTCGGTGCATTTCAGCAATTTTTCAAGGTTTTTCACGTTTTCCACCTCTGTTATTTTATGTGTCAACAGGTTATGACATCACTATTAATCATAGCTTAAATAAATAATGAATACAATAGCGACCCCTTCCGGAGCCGCTATTGTATCCTTCTTATAATTTTTCCATATAATCGATTGCGGATGGCCCCGGTCAATCTCTTACCGCCTGTGCATGAGCTGTCTGATCAGCCGAACCAAAGACAGCCTTTCCCGGGACAACCATCCCCAGATCCTGTTCTGCTATTTCTTCAATGCGCGCAGGAGCTTCCAGTCTTGCCACTTCCATACGATCCGTGTCATTTTCTCTTTCCAGAGACATAATTTCCGTACGCAGACCAGCCATATGATATTCTTCCTGAATCATGAGCCCGTTAATCAGGTAGGAACTGCCCACCAGCATGGCAATGACGCAGATAAACTCCAGCACATGCCGAAATCTCCGTGCATATACCGCTGACTTCTGACCTGCCAGACGGCCGGTCAGCATTGTTCCTGTACTTTCCCAATATTGGGTCCCTGCATACTCATTAGAATCCATGGAACTCCCTCCGTTAATTGGTATCGGTTATATCTTTTCTACAACCCGTAAAATAGCACTTCTTGCTCTTGGATTTTCTTTCAGTTCTTCAGCCGATGGTTTTAGCGCTTTCACAACCTGTCTGACTTCCTTATGATGGTGGCATACGCATACCGGCAGTTCCGGCGGACATACACAATCTCTTTCCATATAGCGGAATGTCTGCTTTATAATCCGGTCCTCCAGAGACTGGAATGTGATAACTCCCAGTCTTCCACCGGATTTAAGTCTTCTTACACAGTCCTTCATCGTCTGTTCAAGTATCTTAAGTTCACCATTGACTTCAATCCGTATAGCCTGGAAAGTACGCTTAGCCGGATGAGAACCTTCGCTTCGCGCTCCTTTTGGAATAGCGGCCTTGATTATATGCACCAGTTCGCCTGTGGTTTTAATCGGTTTTTCTTCTCTTGCCTTCAGAATGAACTGAACAATACGTTTGGTCCAGCGTTCTTCCCCGTAATTAAAGAGAATCCTTTCCAGATCTTCCTGCGAATAGCTATTGACCACCTCATAGGCAGTCAGTGGATTTCTCTGATCCATGCGCATGTCCAGATCTCCGTCATGCATATAGGAAAACCCACGACTTCCATCATCGAGCTGTGGAGAGGAGACCCCAAGGTCAAACATAAATCCATCCACCTGGCCAACACCAAGACTGTCCAGATTTTCATCTACATGGGAAAAATTATTGCGCACTGTGAGGTGTCTGCATCTGACATCTTTCAGCCGTTCTGCAGCTGCTGCAATGGCTCTGTCATCCTGATCTACGCCTACCAGCGTTGCCTTTTCTGAAAGTTTCTGTGCCAGGGCAAAGGAATGTCCTCCCCCGCCTAATGTGCAGTCTACATAGATTCCATCCGGATCTGTCAGCACATTATCAATCATTTCATTCAGCAATACTGTCTTATGTCTAAATTCCATAGGAACCTCACAAATCAAAATCCATAGGTATATCCAGAGACTCTGCCAGATCGGCAATGGATTCATCGTCCCCATTAGCTGCGTCCAGCACCGCTGGATTCCAGATTTCAATAGTCGCCCCGGTACCTATGACCAGTGCTTCCTTCTTTAATCCGGCATATTCACGAAGATGGGCAGGAATCAGAATACGTCCCTGGCGGTCGCATTCCATTTCCGTACTGCTCCCGATAAGGAAACGTCTCAACTTACGTACGCTGCTCTTGGTAAAGGAAAGTTTCTGCAGGCTTGTTGTTAATGTCTGCCAATGTTCCATCGGATAAATAGTGAGACACTGATCAATCCCGCGAGAAAGAACAAATCTTGTCCCTAATTCCTCTCTAAAACGGGCAGGAAGAATCATACGACCTTTGGCATCAATCGTATGTCTATATTCATTCATGAACATAATCTTCTTCCCTCCCTCCACTTTTACCCACATTTTACCATATTCCACCACTTTTTTACAGTGCAGTATAAAAAATGGGTCTGCAAGTTGAGAAATGAGGTTTGAGATTATCGGTTAGAGGCAGATTCGCTTTGTTTATCCACAAATGGATACTGCGAATAGCATTTGATGAGCTATAACTCAAAGACCGCAAAAGTGGTCAGGCCACTTTCGGGACCGCAAGCCTTCGGCTTGAGACAGCAAATGCCTTCGGAATTCGAGAAGGAAAAATCTTCTATATGAAGATTTCGAGTGATGGATTCTGCAAATAGCCTCTTTGACGGATAAGGCAGGCGAAGCTATCAGCACGCTTTCCTTTGCTCTAACATACAGCATTCTACTTTTCCCCATCCTCTCCCGAACGGGGAAACGTTTCGCAAGCTTTCCCTTTTGCTGTATTTGGATTTTATTGTTTCAGCAGAAAACTAAATTCTGAAGGTTATCGCTCCATTATCTGCTTTTTCTCACTCCTCAAAATTCAATTCTCATACCTGTCTTTTCTCACAGACTTTCTTTGAGTATCTCTTCTACTTCTTCTGTTGTAAGTGTCTTGTAGCCACCATTCAGAATAATAGTTGCCTTTACGATATCTGGAATCATTTCTTCCGTTGTACCAAGATCAGTAAGGTTCATAACCAATCCCAATTCTTTCATCCAGGATTCCATTGCAGAAAGTCCTTCTCTGGCAATTTCTTCGTCGGTCTTTCCTTCAGTCTGTACATTCCATACATTGACAGCAAAACGTCTGAACTTCGGCAGTCCATACGGAAGAATATGACGATAATACGGGAGTGATACAGCAGCCAGAGTCATGCCATGTGCCGCATTGGTAATGGCCCCTGCCGCCTGCCCCAGCATATGAACCATCCAGTCCTGAGTCTTGCCTTTTCCTATAAGGGTGTTCAGTGCCCAGGTAGCATCCCACATCAGATTACTTCTTGCTTCATAGTTCTTCGGATCTTTCACTGCTATGCGGGAGGAATGGATAACAGAGCGCATAAGCCCTTCTGCCAGATAATCACTGGAATTATCATCATCTCCGGAGAAATACTGTTCACAGATATGATTAAACATATCATAAATACCGGAAATCATCTGATACTGTGGCACCGTCATGGTAAATTCCGGATTCAGGATGGAGAAACGAGGCATAACTTCTTCACCAAATACATGGCCGATTTTCAGTTTCTGTTCATGATTGGTAATAACAGAGCCTGCATTCATCTCAGAACCTGTTCCTACCATAGTGAGCACACATCCCACTGGTACAATTTCACAATCCGGCTCTTCCATCTTCAGGAAATACTTATCCCATGGATCCCCATCATAATGAACAGATACAGAAAGTGCTTTGGCATAATCGCAACAGGAACCGCCGCCTACCGCAAGAATAAAATCTACGTTGGCCTTTCTTGCAATCTGTACCCCTTCTTTGAGCTTGTCAGCCGTAGGATTGGACATGACCCCGGAAATTTCAGTCACTTCTTTTCCTGCTTTTTTCAGAATATCCATAACCTGGTCATAAACACCATTTCTCTTGATGGAGCCGCCCCCGTATACCAGTGCCACATGTTTCCCGTATCTGGCCAGTTCGCCCGGGAGAAAAGAAAGTGCATCTTTTCCAAAATACAGTTTGGTTGGGTTAACATAAGAAAAATTACCCAACATGATATACCTCCTTTTGCTATACTACCGAACTTATTCCTATATATAGCATATAACTTTCCCTTTACTTCTGTAAATGTCTTTCAACGCATGATTATCATAACTGGAAAGCATGAAACGTAAATGCCTATACCTGATTTCATAGAGTAAGGCAGAATATGCTCATGTATTTTCATCCGCATGCAGAATGTTATGATTTCATAGCATTAAGAAGACGCCTCAATGGCAGCAATTTCAGTATAATACAGCAGATTATAAATTCTGGAAGCAAATAGGCTGCATTAGCGGTAAACGAATAAACCATGGGATTCATTCCCTGTGGCGCGTATGAGGCAAAAAATACCACGCCGGAAATAAAATGACAGATAAACCGGCCAGTAAAAGCCAGAGCCGTACCTGCATACAGATGTTCCTTCCAGAGACCAGCGAGCCCCATAGCCATATAAGGCAGCGGATAATCAAACAGAACCTGCACGGGGTGTACTATGAATGGATTCAAAAGCAGATTAATCAAGCCATAAAGAAATCCTGCCAATGACCCGATTCCCGCCCCATAACGATAAGCAATAAGAAGCAGCGGCACCATGGAACCTGCTGTCACACTGCCTCCCTGAGGCATATGAAAAAGTTTTATCTGATGAAGAACCACGGTAATAGCCAGCATCAACGATATATTAACCAGACTTTGCGTCGTCAGGTGAACCCGCCGAAGATATAACCCGCCAAGAATCAATATCAGGAGGCTTATTATGGCAAAACAGGCCGCCGGATGCATCAGCAATTCATTCATAAAAACACTTCTTTCCGGTAATAGCACCATCAATAAAAAAGCAAATATCAGGTGATATAATTCCTGGTTGTCAACATTTTTCTTCCATTCCATATCCCCTGAATTTATCTGCCTATATTCCTCTAAATCCATTATATACCAGAGACTTACTTATCCAGTATATTTTCTTCTGTTTCCCTTTGATAACACAACAATGAAAAAAGCTGTGAAAAACAATTCTCATGTTTTCACAACCCCTTCTTTCATGAACCCCCCTTAATCCCTTGCCCGTTATCGAGCTCCGGGATAAATACTCATACTGCCATCAGAACTGCGCTCTATATGGCCTACCGTATTATAGGTTTTCAAATCTCCATTCGGATAATAATACCCTTCGTTAATTTTGAAAGTCGTCTTATACCGGGATGTTACAGGATCCTTGCCGTACTTATCCGAATTGTCTTCGTAATCACTCTTCAGCTGGCTGAACGTTACTCCCTTATTAGCGTCCGCCGAATAGTAAGACACTACGAAATATCCGTTTGTATTGACTCTTGCAAACCAGCCATCACCATCTTTAGTCTGGATATTATGCCTCCCCCAGAAGCGAACCGGCCTGCACAAAAACGTTGGAAATAGAATACGGCATGCCAGCAGAATATATGCCTGCCCCCACAGCAACTATAAAAGCCAGCAGAAACGCATATTCTATCAAATCCTGTCCCTTCTGCTTTTTCATCTACACTCATCCTCTATCATAAACAAAACGAATAATAAGAATATTTCACTTTGACCTATTATAACACGAGCCTTAAGAGCGGACCTCATCGTCTGCTAAGAGCTGTGCAAAAATTTTCTCAGTTTTACACAACTCCTCATCTCTTTCTTGTGAAGAATGTAAAAATTGCTCAAGACTTCCCAATCCTGTCAAACAGCAATCTGCTGAAATGCAAGTATAAAACCTGTTATTTTCCTGCTAAAGATATGCACTTACGTCCCATATATGAGATTATTCCCAGATAATGGATTCTCGCAGCAGACAACAGCATTTGTCACAATGCAAAGGTGTTACGGCAACCGAATATAGTTATACAGAAAATCCAGAAGTGCTCAATATCAAAAACACTCCCTGAATTTTTATAAGGAATGATTTTGTCTTTTCCGCCGTAAATGTCTTTTCTATCTACCTATCTACCCGAGCGACTCTATCCCCTCTGTATTATAAGTTTTGGAGTTCTTCTCATTGTCTGCCTGCATTGTTGTACAATATATTCAGATAACAAATATTCTATGTATTTGCAGGAAGGTCTATGATCATGAAACATAAATTACTTTATTGTCTTCTCCTGGCCTATGCTCTGACCTGTGGGATTGGTGCTGTCTCTTCGGTATCAGCCAATGCTGCACTCTCCAGTTTACAGCCCACTGATACGCAAGCCGCCACACTTCGCCAGACCAGAAATTCCATCCGCCTGGGCCTTCTCCTCCTGAGCGAGGATAATTTACATGCCGGCCGCTATGTTCAGGGCGGTACTGAAGATTACGCGGCAGACGGCACGACATTAATTGGCCGAATATATTCCCTCCCCCTCTTTGGAGAAAACACTCAGGCAGGAACGCTGTACGACAGCGAAGGAAAAGTCAGCACTGTAACCATACAGCTCGATTCCCCTAAGGCAAAGCCTTACAGTAGAGCTCTGCAAAGGCTTTACGGAAATCCCACAAATATCCAGATCAGGCCTTCTGAAGGAGGAGCCACCTGGGAAGAATGGAGTCTGGGAAAAAAATAATATCCGCCTCTATCAGGAATACGGACTGATCGCACTGGAACTGACAAGAAAAGCAAATCACCATTTCTACGATTCAGAATCGTGGATTCCTGCCTCTATCCAGAAACAATATGCTGAAACCAAGCCCTGCCCTGAACTGGAGAAGGCCATTGCTGACTATTATGATATTCGAAAAGAAGAACGGACCCACACCAGCTACGTCTATAATAAAGTGGACCTGAACGGTGATGGTACAGATGAAATTTTCGCTGTTATCACCGGGCCATACACCAGTGGAACCGGCGGAGACTCCGCCGTATGGGGACGCCTCTATAAAGGAAAATTCCAGATTTATCAGTCTTTCACTCTGATTCGTACACCAATCATCATCACAAAAGATGCCACCAACGGACTCCCTAACGGTGCCAGAAGCATCATAGTACGCCAGAGCGGTGGCGGCGCCCCTGCTGAACTCATTCAATACGTCTCCCATAACGGAGAATACGTACCCGAACCATGTGACAGCCTGGATAATGTAAAAGGAACGGCCATCCTATGTACTGCTCCGGGGACGGATGCAGAGAAACTGACGCTGACGCATTTCTGAGATTAAATATAAAAAGTTAAAGTACTACTAAAAAAGGAAGCTCATCCTAAAAAGATGAGCTTCCTTTTGTGTTGAATCTGTAATCTGTACTATTTGAAGTATTCTGTCTGCATCAGTTCCAATTCCACAAAAACTATACATTCCCCATAATATTCAATATTTGATACAATCGAACGATAGCAGGGATTTTGAACACCCCCGTGTTCAAAAGCAAGTCGGTAATTGCAAAAGACACAATTATCCTTTCATGCGTAAAAATATAAAAAGAAGGACTCCCTTGGTGTATAACAAAGTGTAAATTGCACACGCTAAAGGAATCCTTCTTGTCTTTTAACCTAATATAGCAAATTGTCAATAATCATCTAAAAAATCTTCCCATGTGAGCCTGGAATAAAAATGTCAAAAATCTGTTACTAGCGCATCTGCCTGCTGACAAAGTCCCGAATTTCCCTAAAGGAAGCCACGCTGTCATCCAGCTCCGGCATCATCAGAGAGAATTCATGAGGCATACCGGGATAAACAGTCAAGGTTACATCCACATCATTGGATGCCGCCTTACGCATAAGCTCAATACTGTCATCCAGCAGGAGTTCATAGCCACCAGCCTGTATCAACATGGGGGGGAAGTCCCGTAAGATTGGCATATAATGGGGAAAGTTGAGGATTTTTAAGGTCTGTACCCTTGGAATAGGTAGAATCTACCACAGCCTTGTAAAGGGGGGGAGGCATTGCATCCCAAAACTAAATCACAATCCATATTATATCCACGTGAAGGCAGGTCATTGGCAAAGGTGGTCAAGGGTGAAATCAGTATCAGCATTTTGGGTTGCGGCATATTATGCTCTTTGAGATATACCGCCAGTTCCAAGGCCAGGTTTCCCCCAGCCGAATCGCCAATGACGATGATGTTCTCCGGCTCAACACCTTGATTCAGGATATACTCATATGCTTTAAAGGCATCCTCTAAAGCAGCCGGGAAGGGATACTCTGGTGCAAGACGATAATGAACCATGTAAAGCGATTGTGCTTCCGTAAGCACTGCCTGATTTACCCCCATCTGTCGGTGTCTGTCATGGAGTCCCTGTACATAGCCGCCGCCATGTAATTTCAGCAGAACCCGGCCCTTCTTGCCAGATGGATTTTGCACCTGCTCCATCTTCAGGCCATCTACTGTAAAAGTACGGTAGATCCAACCATGCGGCACCTCGAATTTCACAGGAGCAGGTTTTGTGTCTCCCAGTTGAGGATGGAAAAACTTGCCCATTTCCTTTGCAACATAAGCCTATTTGGCTTGGCTTTCCATCTGCAGGCCAGTTTCAGGAAGCATCCAAGCTGCTGCAGACATGGCAGTCTGAGCCCCTGCCAGCATGCCCCCAATGACACCTATGGTGATGCCATAGATAATTTTATTTTTCATACCGCTCCCCCATAATCACTTATTATGGATTCCCTTATCGCTAAGCACGATATTGCCAGGCATATTCTCAACCATGTGAGTCATGCTGAACATAGGCATGACCTCCATCATATATGTTTGGCATGCTTCGGAGGCCTGATATTTTTCGAAAGCTTCTCTGTCACGATAGATTTCCATGGTATGGATGACGTTTGGTGCGTTATGTTCTGCAGTAACGAACATCCCCAGAACACCGTCATCTTCGTTTACAGCCCTGCGAGCCTCCTGGGTTGTCAGCTTCTGATACTTGGCCAGCTTTTCCGGGATGACTTCATAGCGGTGCATGTAAACCACCTTGCCCACGCCCTTGTCTTTCTGCTCCAAGGCGATGCCATCCGCTTCCAATATCCGCAAACTTTTCAGAACAGGCAGCCTGGCTGCCCGATATGCCTGAAAAGCTTCACTGGTGCTGTGTATGCGATAAGCTTCATAGCTTTCATAGATTTCCAGAAGCCTCATCACATCTGGATTCTTGGCATCGACACCACCATACAGCGCATACGTGCCTGCTTCGCGAGCCGACTGCGGTCCAACCGTTTCCTGGGCAATGCGTCCCATAGCTGTCATACCTCCCGGCGTAGATTCCACCACTGCCCAATGCACCATGGGCATATTCCCCTCCGGGGTACGGATAGAATGGGCTGAACAAAAGGAATTTGCCATAAATATACCTCCAAACAAGGTCAGAATCCCTATTTTAAACAATCGTTTAAAGCCATCTTATTTACCCTCGTACGAAGCAAAATCCCTGGCGATTTTTCCCGCCTTAAAGGCATGGACTTCGTAATCTGCCATCCCATCGGCGTAGTAAACATCTTCTTTCAGTACAGCTTCCAAAGCCTCGCGGTTTTCGAGACCACTCAGCATGATGCCCGCCATCTCCTGATCCGTATAGGGTCCCACCAGCAAGAAATTTCCTTGTTCAAAATGGCGGGTAAACCACGCAACATGCTGCTGGAAAAATTCCTCTTCCTTGCCCTGTGGAATCTTTTCCCGATTCAAGGTTTCATTGATAAGAAACATAGCTCTTCCCTCCCAGTTAAAGATTTTTTCCCGCTTCATAGGCTTCCTGCATGGCCGCCGAGGCACGGATGGCTCCCGGTGCCAGAGCCGAAGTGCCGATGATGGCTCCGGCATTCCTCATATTGGCATGAGGGTTGAACTCGCTGAAGCAAGCCACATACATATTAAAAGAGGAAATCCTCGCGCTCATCAATCAGACGGAAGATGAACTCGGAAGAAATACCGCCTGCTCTCAAAATCCAGCAATGTCTTCCGCCAAGAGCTCCAGCAGTACATCGCCAAAGCGTCAAAAACCAACAGCAATCTGCCATAAAACCACTTGTTACGAGCCGATAAGACAATCCGTCGCTTGTTGCTCATCTGCCCGGCAGTGTACGAACTTTGTGAGTAGCAGGGCAGCGGCCGCCAGCAGCAGGCCACCGCAGACGACAAAGGGCAGTCCGAGGCTGTGTATGAAAAAGCCGCTGATCATGGTTCCCGCCATGCAGCCGAGGTTGGCCGCTGTCAGGAACAGGCCGTTGCTGAAATCCGGCGCATCCGATGCCACGCAGGCCAGCAGGTACTGATTGATGTTCGCATTGATGCCACCGAGGATGCCCCAGGCCACAATCAGTGCCACAAGAAGAGGCAGCAACTTCCCACCGCCCGCAAAGAGCAGGCAGTAGAGCGCGATGGTACACAGCGGGAAAAGGCGTACGGTCGTGCTGGGACACCTGGCGAGGAGATTGCCCCCCAGATAGCTTCCGCACACGTTCAAGAGACCATAGACGAGAAGCAGCGCTGCGATGAGCTCTCCCGGCAGTGCCGCAATCTTCTGCAAATAATCAGCGAGGTAGTTGTAGACGCCGAAGATGGAGCCATTGAGGCAAATAACCGCCACGATGGCCAGCCAGACCGGCGGACGCTTCAGAACGGAAAGTTGCGCGCCGTAGCGCATTGGCCGCGTCACCGGCAAGTCCGGCACAAAGGCCATTGTCAGCAGAAACATGAGCCCCGTCACGCCTGCAAAGAAGGCCATTGCCACTGAGAAGTCAAACGTCGCTGCCAAGACATTGCTGATTGGCACGCCGACAACCATGCCGGCCGCGACGCCCATGTTGATGCGCGCCACAGCCCGCGGCGCATCCTCTGGAGCCACTGAAGCGGCGGCCACGCTGAAGGCGAGTGCACAGTAGACCGGGTGGAAAAAGGCCGGTACGACGCGCAGGACTAAAAGGAGCTGGAAGTCGCTCGCAACGACGGCCAATGCATTGCAGAAAGTGAACACACCTAGAACAAGCAGCATCACGCGCTTGCGATTGAAGCGCGAGAACAGCAGCGGCATCGTTGGCCCTGCGATGGCCACGCCAAACGCGAACATACTGACGAGCATCCCCGCTTGTACGATATCCACCTGGTACATCTCCGCCGCCATCGGCAAGATGCCGATGATGCCCATCTCCGTATTGAGGATGCTGAACACACCAAATGCCAGGATCAAGAGCAATAGCTGCTGTCGTTTCATATTATTTCATCCTTTCCGCCTCCAGACCGCTCTCCCCATCTCATGGTTGCAAGGTCAGGAATACATCACCTGCCCCCAGAGCAGCGTCCAGATCATTGGCTGCTTCGACATGACCCAGGCGCGTGTAGCGGTAGGTCGTCTGAAAATCTTGATAGAACACCACGACATACTGGCCGTCAAACAGCATGACATCTCCCTTATGGATCTCGCGGACATCTTCGTCCGCCGCTGTCAGGTGCTGCGGCAGTTTGTAGTATTTCTCGTTGCCATGGAGTTCTGTAAACGTCTTGGCCTGCCGCAACTCGGCAGCAGCCTCCGTGTCAGCCCACTTTAGAGCATACGCTTTGCTGCCCGCTAGTAGGGATGCCGCTCCTGTCTCGTGCATCTCTGCCTCCTTCCCGGACAAGGATGTGGATGCCACTCCGGGACCGCCACATCCCATCACGAGAAGCGCAATCAGAGCACAACAGAAAAAGAACAATCTGCCCATCAAACATCCTCCTCCCGATTATGTCTTTCCAGCAATCATTCACTGAGGTACTTGACGATCTCGCGCTGCTCCGGCGTATAGTACTTGATAGTGGTTGCGGATGCTGTCCGACATGTCGTACATAGCCGATGTCGCGACCGCCTTGATGCATGTATCATTCGTTGCAGCTCATGGCTGCATGCCCAGTTGTTTTACTTGATGCATTCATTATAGGGAAAGGGATTTATGATTACCAATACTTGGTTTCAATAACATATGATACGATTTAGGCATGGTTAGAGAACGCCTCGTCCAGGGCCGCCACGACGAGACGACCGGCGAGGGAGAAGACCTGGTCTCTGCGCCAGACCACATAATTCGCCGAGTAAATCACGGGGTCCAAGGGACGGAAGACGAGCCCGCGTGACGAACCTACGGCATCCGCCATGCCCTTGAAGCAAAGCGCACTGCCCATGCCCGCCTCGATGAAGAAGATTGTATTGTAGAGCAAGTTGTAGGTACCGGCCACCTCGATTTTCTCCGCTGCGCTGCCGAAATAATGATCCAACTCGTGATGCTTCATCGCCTGCTCCGATACAATGAGCGGCCCCTGCAAGAGATCGGCGCGCTGTACGGCCTTTTTGACCGCCAGAGAGTTGTCTGCCCGCATCATGAGCCCCCAGGCATCGCCGTGCGGGATGCGGCGAAACACATACGTCCGCGGTGCATCCGCCCGGCAGACGAGCCCAAAGTCGAGCAATCCCTTCTGCAGAGAATCGTAGATCAGGTCTTCATTGCCGCTGACCAGATAGAACTGGATGTGAGGATAGGAGCGGCGCCAGGACTTTCGCGACATAGGCCATCGCCTGCGTCTTGCCGGCACCAATGTAGATGTCCCCCGCCACGAGCTCATCCATCTTGGCAAACTGCTCCTTCGTCTTTTCTGTCAGGCTGAGAATCTCCTGCGCTCTCGCCTTGAATATCAGTCCGGTTTCCGTCAGCTGCGCCAAGTGAAGTTCCTCCGCCGCCTTGGTGATGTTCTCATGCCTGGCTACCGCCATAAAGTACTGCAGTACGCGTATCTCCATTCTCCCACTCCTCCATCATCTTCTACGACAGTATATGTATATGATCTGGACAGGCTTCTCCCTCTAACATATTCACTCCTTTCCATTTACATAATTCTCTTAGTATTTGTCCTATTTCATAGCGTTTCTGCCCATAAAACACCTTCCTTCTGTATTTAGGTGCGAATACTATGTGATACTTACATTCCCACTGAGTATGTAATAAACTATGGATATCAACTTTTTTCATAAAAACCTTTAAATACTCAACGCTAAAACTTAACGGGCCCCCGGTCTAACCGAGGGGTTTTCTGCATACAAAAATACGGATGCCCGTAATGAGCATCCGTTTTTGATTACTTGCACTTAAATAATAAGTACAGCTATGTTATACCTATAGCAGCCTTCGTTGCAGTGTTGTAAATGTCAGTGAAAAAGTGAGCCACTCACTCACGAAAAACGGATAGTCTGCTGGGGATTCCCTCCTCGGATACGACTCGGCTGATAGGCTCACTGTTCGGCGGCAGGATACGGCGAAGAATGGCTTTGCGGAGTTCGTTGCTACACTGTATGACGTCATCTTATGGTACCTCAATTATACCGCAAAAGCTCTTTTCTCTCACTGACAACTATTGTGATGATACATAGGGAAAGGCTCTATTTTGCAAGAACAACGACAATGAGTGTCGCTCATTTTCCATAATGGAAATTCTCTTTATTCGATAACTCCATCCGTATCAAATATGTGATCAAGTTCATCTGTATTTATAGCATGAGAGACTTTTTCTCGAATAGCTGTTTTAGACATATCCAGTCTTTTAAACTTGTGGTTTCCAGCTGCATTTTTACTCATACGAATTAGCTGAATTCTTCCCACGCCCGGATTCTGTTTTGCATACTCTGCAAATCCTTTCGCTTTTCCAAGATTGTCCTTGAAATCAGGATTATGTGGTTCAAGAATATCAACGACATATCCAAGTACACAATCCCTTCTTACGATAATAAAATCGGGATAGGCAGATCTTATTTCACCATCGATTTCGTAAGGAATGCAAAGCGCCCATGAGCCTCTGGATGGATTACGAATCCAGCAGACAAAGTCTTCTCGTTTTTCTTCCTCTTCAATAACTCCGGCTTCCCAAGTATTCAATTTCATCGTTGCAACACCGGTTATATCACTAACAAAGAGATGATCCCTATATTCTTTGCCCCCCACTTCATGTGGTACCTGAATGGTCTCAGGCAAACGGAAATTGTGCTTGCTTACAGGATCCCCATCGGAAACGATACTGTCATACGCTTTACGAATTTTCTCTGAATCTATAGTTGCAAAATATCGGCGATAATCATCATTCAATCCATGAAAGCGTGTCTCCGCATAGGAATGCAACCGATTCATACACTCTTCATCTGCCACAAAGAGAATAACGTCAACTTTAAATGCCGACAGATCAGACATATCCATATACTTCTTTCCATAAGCCATACCGATACCTTCTCGACCGAGCTTTACTTCGGCAATCTGAAATTGTCGATCGATATCAGTATCCGTCGTCGTGAACATATCATGCACCGAAAAGTTATCCACAGTTTCTCCGAAGGCATCAAAAATCTGGGTCGCCAGTTTGAACTGCTTGACCTGCTGAACAAGGTCATCATATTTCCCATCTGCCTTGAGGCCTTCCACATAGCTGTGGATCATCTCAACAATCTCATCCTGAACCTCCCGGATTGCCTCACGGTGCAATTTGGACATCGTAAGAAGATGTGCCATTCTATACAGAGATTTTAAGTAGTCATTGACCCTAAGCGCTCTAACGTTATAGGAAAGCAAACCTGCATCATTTATAAACCTCATAACCTCTTCACGATCAAACAGATCTTCCTCTTCAGAAGTTTCCGTCTGAACCGCCTGCTGACTTCCCGCAGCATTATTCTCGGACGGTGTTGCCATACCAGAGGACTGTGGAGTAACCGGTGTAGACGGGGCAGGATGTGTTGTATCTGTGCTCGGCTGTGTCTGGCTCCGTTCTGGCGTTTCTGCTTGCTGTGCTTGTCCACCAGTGGCTTGAGGCTGTTCTATCGGATTCGTGTCGCCAGTTGGCGCCGAAGCTGCTCCCACAGACCGCTGTTCGCCTGTGTTCTGCCCAGGGAACCCACCAAATAAAGTCATCTGTCCCGGTACCTGCTGCTCTTCCTTTTTCTTCTTCGGCCTGACAGTCAGCGTTTCAAATTTCTTTCTAGACAGGGGCTCGCCATAAATATCGGTCGAAATATCTCCGCCTTCTGTACTCTGCAAGGCTTCCACAACATCCTTGACAGTATCCTCATTGAAGTACGGCAAATAGAGATGAACGTCGTTTAAAACTTCGTCCACCTGAATATGCATCTGCATCGGTGTTCTTACCATTCGACCGAGAAGCTGCGCTATGTAGGTGGCATCATTAGCATGCTTAAAGGACATCATGGTCTCTGCTCGCGGGCAATCCCATCCTGTGGAAAGATTCTCTTTGAAGAATACCACGCGGATATTTTTGTCCTCGGCGATATTAGAAGGCTCTTCATAACGCACGTCGAGCCCATTGACGGTCAATGTGCCCGTCGTGCCACCGAAAGTATGAACCACCTGTCCACTTTCCAGCTTAAATCCGGTACGTTCTTCAATCTTTGCAATACAGTCGTCCAGATTGGTATCCGTCAGAGCATCACCAGTTCCGTTCAAAACCTGAATGATCAAAATCGGATTTACATAGGCGTAGTGCTGCTCACGGCAATACTGCGTCCAGTGTTCCCACTTTTCCTTCCAGTCATCCGCAGCAGCTTGCAAAATGGCCATATCATTATTGACCGTGACTTCTTCCGGATAGGTAATAACGATCCGGTCTTTTAATAGACCAGAAGCTCGCACCTCATCCGTCGTCACGATAGACTTGTGAATTGTAGAGGATGTGCCTTCAACCAGCGCATTGAATCTCTGCGTGGTAGCGGACATACCGATGACAACCGGCATGGGCGGAATACCATCCGAATCACTACCCTTGATGAACTTCTGCATGATCGTGGTAGCCTTGCTGGCCTCACGTCCCTGCATGCCACGATGTGCTTCATCGATGATAAAGTACAGCCGGTCGTTCTTTTCCCGGACAGTATTTGCAAGCGTCTGCCAGATCGTATAATTCCTGCCATCGCCGTTTTTCGTGAGCTTGGAGGTAACCGACAACTTCTGCGTATTTAAGAAATAAACATGACCATCCTCAAACATCTCTTTATCAAAGGATTCCTCGGAAACCGTTACGCACTGCGACAGCTTGATCTTATCAGCTTTTGAGTCAATCTTTTGTTTTGACTGCTCGTTAAGCTGAGGCGAATCCGAGAGCCAGACAATGATTGCATCAGGCTGCTCCATATACTGTTCATCACCGAAAAGAATATCCTCAATCAGCGCAGACATGATGATGGTCTTTCCGGCTCCGGTCGGTGCAGTGAAAGAAACTACCTGCGGCGCATGTGTTCTGTGATAACTCCTCATTGCCTCCGCAGTCTTCATGCGGATATCAGTAAGTGCTCTTTTCTGAAAAGGGAATAATTCTACTCTCATGGCTACCTCCCCGTATTGATTCTGAAATTATCCAGATAGTCTCTGTAAAGCTGATAGCAGTCTTTGCCATCGTAGTTACGGATCATCGCCCGGTATGCTGTTTCTGAATCCGTTACAATGAAAACTGTCTGAATTTCTGGATGCTGACTTAACTCCGCATCGAACTCGGAATAATATATCTCATCTACCAAAACAGCCATTTTGTTTTTCGGCAAAATCAGCATGTTCGGGAGGTCATCATTTTCAAGAGCTGGGCACTTACCAATGGCCCCACTCTTCATCCAGAGCACCGAAAGCAGTTCACGGAACTGCCTGCCGAGAGCAACGGAGGTTTTGTCGAGGAAGCTAAGCTTGAAAAATGCGGCATTCGCAAGAAATCCATCACTCATTGGTATCTTTCTTAGTTCTTGTTTAGTGTAATCTCCAAGTAAGTTCTGAATTCTGTCTTTCAATGATTTAAACAAACGATTATTTTGAGTTACTACATAAAACTCACGAATATGATCTTGTCCATCAAGAGCCTCCACCCACTCATCTGCATAACTGTCATCAAAGAGTATTGATATATCATATTTTTCAGATACCACATATTTCGTATTAGCTTTGGCTAAGGACTGAGAAAGGCGACCTTTCCCGAACAACGCGAGCAACTGTTTTTTCTTAGCCGCGTTTTCGACCATCTCTTTAGTGATAAAATCCAGCTTTCTATATATCCTTGAGTATGATTTCTCAATATTCGTAGATGTAAAGTACTCACCACTCAAACTTGTGCCATCATCAAGTCGACCTAAAATTGAGTGCGTTGTTCTTGGCCATGTCACCGATTTACAAATTCCATGACTTTCCCATTCTTGATCTCCCGGCTTAAAGCTTTCTTTTTTCAGTATTTCAGCATCCTCGTTTGCAACTTCATTATTTGTAACAAGAACACATCTCCTGTTACCGCCATCCTCAGCATTTAATAAGTTGACTGCATGAAGCGTAGTTCCACTTCCAGCAAAAAAATCGACAATTAATGCATTTGGATTGTTCCCTACAACCATTTTTATGGAGTCTCTTTCAGCATATAATGATTTAGGAAATGTAAACGCTCTGGATTTTCCAACAATATGAGATACTAAATCGGAGCCATAAGCACCTGCATCATGCAAAGTTCTATACCAAACCGTCTTTACCTGCTTCTCCTGTTCATTCACATATTCAACTGTTACCGTTCCTGTGACAGTATCTCTTGAAGTGATGATTAATTCTCCGCTTTCAATTTGGTGCTGAAGTTTTTTACTCAGATACGAAATACCCCATGTTTTTCTCTTTGGATCATACCTACCCAGTGATATATATCCCTTAGCGAGCATATCGTTAAAGGTTTCCACACTGAGCATCCACCTGCCTTCTGACAGATCATCTCGAATAGGCCAAGCAGCCTCATATCCTTCGATTTTTTCACCGTATGGAGGTTCTTCCGGGAAGGGCACAACAGCTCCAGCTTTTACTATCTTCTTTTTTACTGGATCTATCAGCACTGGGTAAAACAGGTTCTTACTGTCTTCCCTCCTTGCTCCTTCTCCAGAGCGCAATAGCCCTTTCCATCTTGGCTTTTTGCTTGGAGCTATTTCTCCTAACATAGGATCATTTCCAAAACATATAGTAGCTTTAGGCATAAAACAATAAATTGCATATTCCTCAACCCTTGAAAAATATCCTCTTGTCGACCCCTTTGGATTATTTACTATTGTCACCATTTGAATATAAGCTTCCGGCAACACCTGATCTAAAAGCGTTCTCAAATGATGAACCTCATGCTCATCAATGGTAACAATCAGCACTCCCGTCTCAGGCTTTAATAGCTTTTTTGCGATTTTCAAGCGTTTTTCCATCATAGATAACCATTTACTGTGACGGTAAGCGTCAGATCCATCTACATAGTCATTATTGTATTTCCAGTCCTTGGCACCGGTATTGTACGGCGGATCAATGTATATGCAATCTACCTTCTCTGCATAGAGATATTCCAGAAGCTGCAGCGCATGGTAATTATCCGCCTCAATCAGGGTATGCCAAAGGCCGCTGTCCGGAGCATTCTCCACAGTGTCAATTAGTTTTAGGGTAGGATAAATCGGCTCACCGAATTCTGCTACCGCAACAATCTCATCCAGCCTGAAGGTCTTTTGTTCATGAGTCTCACGCCGGTCGCAAAGCACGTCTTCACCGTCAATCTTCATAACTGTATAAATATCACTGACATACCCTGCCTTCAGAGCGACCTTGGAGCCAACACGAATCGGGACGTCATAGAGCGGCGTGCATTCCGGCAGATGTTCTTCAAATACCAATCCGAATTTCTTTTGTTTCAATAATTTATTGGTCTCCTGCAGGATTCTCTCCTTAAGCGCCGGGTCGTCAATCTGCTGGATCAGGTCTTGTAATAAAGCCATAACGCCACCTCATTCTTTCGTTATTGTTTTTTTCTTTATATGATAATCGATGCCGCGCTCTTGACAGAAGGAAATCACCTCTGCTGCACACTCATTGTAAAAATGCTTATGCCCTTTATAGGCGTTTGCTATCTTACTATAATTCGTTCTCCCGAAAATGATCCGATCTGTAAAAGATACCGCTTCCAACAGTTCATGAAGATTTTGTTCAATCATATTCGGAGTTGGATATGGTTCTATGCTTACCCATGTCTTACATCCAGCCTCATGTAAGGCTTTCAAAGCTGCCAGTCTCTCTGAGCAGGGAGCTGCTCCTGGTTCCATCTGTTCTCGATATGCCTCGTTCAGGGTAATTAGTGTGATCCCGTATTCATTTTCCAGAGAAAGCTCTGACAACTCTATGGGTAGCAGTCCCTTCGTCAGCGTGGTGCATCTAATACCAGCCTCGTTTAGCTTACGAATAGCCGCAATGCTCATCTGGGATACCTCCGGATATCCCTCCATAAACGGATCTGTAGTAAAGCAAAGCTGCACAGACTGAATCTTATCTCTGAGCTTCGGTATCTCTTTATCCAGCAATTCAAGCGTATTTGATACAAGAACCGGCTCAAGCCAGCTCTCATAATCTTTAATTTGCCCGAATCGCTTTTTCATCAGGAAGGCGTAACATGGATATTTGCACCCATGTGCGCAGCCCTGCACGTGATTCATTGTGTAGTCACCATACTCTACCCCTGTTTGATAAAGCATGGATTTTCGTTTTATCGTCTTCAAGTCGCTATTATCCTCCGCCTACTTGTTCTTTAATATGTAATCTGCCATCCGCAGTGCAAGTCTCTGCGCTTTCAGACTCTCACTCGCAATGGCAAAACAGAACAGGAACATCGGCGAGTTCCTGCTGTTCCTGAAAATCCGTGCATGCTTTGACACGCATGGAAAGATTGTCCCAAGCCGAGAGAGGATATATTCCTTTATGTGATCTGGATTTGCGTCCTTAACCATCCGTTCGCCATCGTTCTGTCCGGGCTCCTGAAATAGATCAAAAAGTGTCCTCTGGGGATCTTTCTTATAGAATTCATTCCGCCATCCAGAATCTCCAAGCAATCGATCTATGCAAACTTCCCATTTATCGTACTTCCCGTTTTTCGGCAGCATCCGTTCAAGTGCCGAGAACGGAAACAGGTACCATACATCTATCGATTTCGTTTTCGCCACATTTTCAAGCGTAGTCCAATTTACCTGCGTTGCATATGGGTCTAAGAACAGCAATCCCCTGTTACATTTCCAGTTTACTCTTCTATTAATAATCTCCGCGAGCTTATCATTCGCATCGCCACAGTAAATCGTAACAATTCGCTCCATCTGCGGGAACTCGGCGTGTATCATATTCTGAAGTTCTCTCGCCTTCTTAGAGTCCGCTTCTATAAAATAATAGTGATCGAACTTCTTCTCAGACGCCAGTGCACGCTTAGCGGAGCCCACAAGATACTGCCCACCGTCGCTTGTCTCAATCTCTCCGGTTCCAGCAAAAGCGTCTATATAAATCTTCTTGAATTTCTGGTTTTGAAGTGCAATCAAGTATGCGTCCAGATAGCGGGTAAAGATATTCAGCTTTTCCTCAGTCCAATTTCCACCAAATTTCTGCGATGTTGCCATATATTCCAATCACCTCATTTATTTGAATTCAGTCTCACTAAGAAAAAGAAATCACTGTTTTCTTCTTTCCTGTCTCAGGATTAACAATCTGCTCAACTTTCGCGCCAAAGCAATCAACAAGATCACTTTTTATCTCCTTACGAAATCCCTCTGAAGGAAAAATCGGATGGTTATCCAAAATTTTCCATAGCTCATCAAGAGGTACTTGCTTGCGGCCTTTTAGACGGCGCTGCAGATATTTCGCAATATCGAAAACCTGCAAACAGCTTTTATCTTCCTCTTCCGAAATTTCTCCAAAAAGATTAACTGGCCAGTACTTAGTCGCAGCTAAATGCTTTGTAGAGGACTGTGCCCCAAAAACCTTCCAAGCGCTCTTTTTGTATAGCTTAAAACCTTCTATATTGCTCGTGCAATGAATCAGATTATAGACAAGCGAATTCTGCCTATTATAGAATGGAAATGCCGATACGTAGTATCTACGCGGTCCTTTCAGTGATTTTATAATTTTCTCCACCCTGTCCTCATAGGCTTCCTTATTGCTTCCGTACGGTACTAGCTCCTCAAAATCTTTCAGATAAGTATTTGCATACTTTGCCTTTGTTGTGTTCTTTTTTGCGCTTGAAATCGCCCTCACCGGATCTGAGACCATGTGATTAATCATAACTTCACCCCAATTACGAAAAAAAGGTAGAAGTGCTTCCCAGTCAATGGTCGCATCATATGGATCGTAAAGCAAGAAATAATGCAGGTGCCCAGTTCCATATAACTGTGGCCCTATAATTCGGAGCAATTCGTGCGCATCACTGCATGAGGTGACAATCTTAAAGTTACGCTCATCCTGCGGAAGATGCCTTTCCAGTTCAGCTACTCGTTCCTTATCTATATCATTCAAGTAAATATATATATTTTTATCCGTATAGGTTCTTGCGGCTTCCCTAAGTGCTTCTGATATGCGTACTGCCGTCCCCTTTACCAATTGTCCGGCAACATCAGTGTATACACCACTGTTGCACATGCAGTCTATAAAGATCAACCCATTGCAAGAGTCAGTCAGTAGCAACTTCTGTGCCCACGATTTTATATATTCCTCAATTAACTCAAATTTCTTGATTGTATGAGGACTTGCTTTACTGAATATTCTTTTTTTCCTACAGGACATCATTTCACTCCCCAAATAGTTTCATTTCTCTCACTGACAACTATTCGTACACATAGAGCAGGTTTCGGAAATATCTTTCCCTCTCATAGTCCGAATATGTAGTCCGAATATGAACCCCATTAAAAAATATGGTCAAAAGGAAACACTGATTAATGCAAGGTTTTTGCTACTTGCTACTGAGTAGATGAGAACATACCTTTCCCTAGAGGGTACCATAAGGGAAGGTAGATAAGAGAGCAAGATTCTCATTTAATCATCGGTCTCTTAAGAAATTTTAATTTAAGGAGTTGCTATAAGGGCAAACTCCGAAGCTATGGGAAAATCTACAAGCGTTTTCAATACGCTGGTAAAATTGTCCGAAGAGTTTTGGCATGCTGCCTAAAAGGTGTAAGGTGCTGTATAACTAATTTAGTATAACACAAAAAGCCGATACAGAACATCCTTTCCTATGTCTCTCAGCAAGGAGCAACATAATATCATTATTATTGCTTCAGAGTCACATACGACACTCTCCCCCACCATCTATTGCACAGATGGTCCGCCTGACCGCAGACCAGCCCATCATACATAGGAATACTTGTGCATTATGGGCAATGAAGAGAAGACTTTCTCTGCATACATACTGCCTTCTTTCCTGCTCTTGGCTTTCGCATTCTTACCTTTCACGAGCGAATATTACGTTTTTCCCCCCTTGCAATCCCCTGGAAATGGTAAGGGGGGTACGGCTTAAAGCAAAAAAAGAATCGGACCGGGATTGAAACCATTGATAGTTTCTTTCCCTTGTCCGATTCTTTTTATTGCATGGCATTTTTATTATTTTTTCGCCAGCATTCGTTAGCCCTATGTTTCCTTTTCTTCCCTACTGGAAGTGCAGGCTATGTTTAACTCGTTTTCAAGTGGTGAAATTCGGGTGGTATAGAGGAGATAAATCTTTCCATTCAACATGGTCGGGAAAATGGAATGAATATCCCAGTGACACTTCTCATCATTTCCCAGGGTACGGAAGACACCGGAAATCGTTCCTTCTGGGTTTTGGCGAATCCGGTTCATCATGGATTCCGATTCATTGAAAGCCAGGAAACGTTCTCTATCTTCAGGATGAATCATGGTTTCTGCATACTGCTTCACCATGGCCTGAATTCCCACACGCTTCTGATAAAAATATTCCTGGAAAGGAGTATTTATTATCAGCGGAACCGCTGTATCTTTTTCCATATCTACAAGGAAAACCATCTGGTAGAGGGATAACAGGTTCCGGGTAACCTGGTCCAGATTCTCACTGAATTTTCTCTCGGTCTGCATGGTGATGTTGGTCAGTTAGAGTTGAACCAGGTGATGTTGACCATGAGAGGCCAGGTAGTTGGCCTCCAGTTTCACATATCGGCCATTTAACGTGTATGTCAGCGCTTCTTCGGTATGGCTGTTTATAACATCTGCCAGCATCCTCTGCATATTTTTGCTGGTCGGGCCGGCCTGGTCATTAACAAACTCTTCGTTTTTTTCCAGACTCATTATTCCAATGGATTGAAGTGTCTTTCTGTATTCTTCATTGACAAAAAGATATCGTATACGATGGTTGGTTACTTCTACCACCGCCATCGGCTTGTCTATGAGAAAATCGATAGCTCCCAGAGATCCATAATACTTGCGCAGCTGTGGCGTTTCCACCTGCCAGTGCTTATCCTGACATACTCGTTTCAGTTCTTCAAAAGGCATAGGTCTACCATAATAATAGCCCTGGAGCAGTTCACATCCAATAGATTTGGCAAATTCCACCTGTTCACTGGTCTCTACGCCTTCCATCAGCGTATGCATTCCGATCTTTTTAGCCATCCGGATTATAGCCTGGATTATGTTCTGCGATTTATCCGTAAAATGGGCCAAAAAGGCCATATCAATCTTGATTTCATCAAAACTGTAGTTTTTCAGTGTATTCAGGGATGAATAGCCACTGCCAAAGTCATCCATCCACACTTCGTATCCGGCTTGCCGAAACCGCTCTATTTCCTGATAAAGTATATCCCCTTCATAGACTAATAAGCTTTCGGTGATTTCCACATACAGCATATTCCTGGGCACCTGATACCGCTTCCGTATTTCTTCCACTTCGTCAAAAACTGACTCCTGGAAAAAATCTCCTCTCGATAAATTAAACGAGACCGGAATCAGGGTTTTCCCCTGTTCTTTTTGACTCTGGTACAGACGGCAGATTTCCTCCAGTACATACATGTCCAACTTCCGAACCTGACGGCTGTCTTCCAATAAAGGGACAAACACACCGGGATTAATTTTCCCTTTTTGAGGATCCATCCAGCGGGACAGGGCTTCCATGCTTGCCAGGGTTCCAGATACAGTGCGGATTACCGGTTGGAAATATACCTGAATCCAATGTTTTTCCATAGCCTCCCGGAAATGGCCAATTATATAATTCCGAAGATTCCTGGCATCACCCATAGATTGAGTATAAAAGCACACATGTTTGTCCGGAAATTCCTTAATGGTGTCACAGGCCATCCGGGCCCTGCTGCAGCCCACCTCTAGCGGCATTGTATAATCATCCACTGGGCAAATGCCAAATTTCACATCCAGATGGCTGGCATCATATAATCCATGAATCTGCCCGGTAATTACCGGAATCTGTTTTTTCAGGGACGGCAGGCTGGTCAGTATTACGAAATGGTCATCCTCAAAACGGGAAATCAGCTTATTTGGAAAGTTTCCCTTTAGTACTTTTGCCATTCGGATGAGGAATTGATTCCCTTTTTCGCTGCCATTACGCATATTATACAGATGAAAATTATGGATATTCACATACACCAATGCCATTTTCGGCGCCTTGGAATCCAGAGAAGCTAATTTCATAACTACAGAGGCATGCTTCAGAAACCGTGTTTTCCCTGGAAGTCCGGTAAGGGAGTCCATATCATAAACCTTATATTTGGTGTCATTATCCAGAAAAAATACATAAAAAACGGTACCCACCCCGGGGATGAATACTCTGTGTCCGAACTCCTCTACCCTGCGGATAGAGCCATCCTTTCGGATTATCCGATAATTTACGAAATCCAGTTTGCTTCGGCTGCCGGCAATCTGCTCGCGGATATCCCGCTCTACCCCTTCCCGGTCATCTGGATGAACCAGGTTTGCAAAAGTCCCTCCCGTCAGCTCCATGAAATCCATAAAAGAGGAACACCCCATCATGGAAATAAGCCAGGAGTTGGCATAAAGAATCTCTTCCCGTTTGTTATCACGATAAATCAGGATACCGCCCGGCAGATGTTCCGGCATCTGCTGAAGAACCAGATGCTGAATCTGTTCCTGAGTCATGAGTGTCTCCGTTCTTCCGGCACAGGATATTCACATTCCGGCAGAAGCCAGAAATATTCAATAGCCCCCAGCGTTTCCTGTCCTTTGAATAAAGGTTCTGTATGAACCATCACCGGAATGCGTTGACCGGTACGGTCTTTCAGGAATACCGGCTGTTCCCTGGACTGCCCATCGAAAATGGTAACCATCATAGGACAAAAGTCGTGACACAGATGAACCCCCTCCCTGTCAATGTGATTCAGCATACCTTCAAAGCAATGGCGGCCCACCATTTCTTCCCGGCTGTATCCGGTGATACGCTCGGCACCTGTGCTCCAGAATACGATTTTTCTCTCTGTATCTAACACATATATTCCCATGGGAGCTTCATCCACTATTTTCTGCAGCAATTCAGTTATTTCAATATCCACGATATCACCTTTATCCCGGAAAATTCATACTTTTGTTGCCAATCTATACAACATCGTTTTTTTATCAGTATAAACTCTTTGCCGATAATTGTCCATATGAGAAGAGGAGATATAGATGAGCCTGCAGCTCACAGGTCGGTACATCCTAAACGGATGTAGGTCGGTGCCTTTACTTCATCATGGCAGGTCGGTGCAATTCCACAGGAATTGCAGGGGGG
>OGSS01000858.1_pt1 | contig 25308 bp, 29 predicted proteins | sample 1553591 | NCBI WGS metagenome assembly OGSS01 (sample SAMEA2580061, study PRJEB22360) | human gut metagenome | biome: human gut; feature: human-associated habitat; material: faeces | place: Denmark | collected 2008/2010
TTAAAAATGACAAGGGCCAGGGAGGTGCGTTTGCATTTTTCGTAATTTTCCTCCAATGTCTCGAAGAAATATTTACGGTTCAAAAGCCCGGTGAGCTCATCTGTTCTGGCTTCCTCATATGCCTTTTCGTAAAGCCTGGAATTCTTCACCGCAATGGAGCTTACGGATTCAATGGAGTTAAGGAATATGATGTCCTCCTCGGAATACCCCCCGGCACGCATCTTTCCCCGCCTCTCCTTGCCTCCCATGAGCACCAGTCCGGCCAGGTCGTTCCCGTCCTTAAGAGGCAGGATACACTCAATCTTAAGAACCTCCATCTGGTATTTTTCTTCCTCCCACATGGACTTGTATTCCACGGTCCTGCGGAAATCCTTAAGCAGCAGACAGGAGTCATGGCTTTTAAGCCAGTTAATAAGCGGTGCGCTGCCTGCCAGGGAAAAATTCTTGTCATCCAGGGGACTGCTGCTGAACACAGCCGGATAATTTTCCTGTGAATCCTTGATACAAATATAAATCTTCCTTGTGTGCAGGGTACTTCCTATCACGTTCACAAGGGCATTGAGGATTTCCGTCAGTCTGAGGGATTGGGACACAATTGCGGTGTATTCGCTGAGCCGTTCTGTCTGGCTCACCTCCTCCTTAATGAAAATCCGGTCAAAAAAGCCCTTGGCTACAATGTAAATCAGCAGAGTGACCATCATGGTCATTGTAGCCACAATCATAACGCTGAAAGGAGCCAGCATTGGTACATCCCTGCGGATGATGGCGTCCAGAGTCTGGGCTACATTGTAAAAGGCCAGGGCGCTTACCGCCATGGCAATGATGTAACAGTTGCCTCTGGATACCAGCAGAGTCATGCGGAACACATGCCTGGAATAAAGCGTATAGAACATTACCCCTGCATTCAGCACCCCCGACAGGATATCAATGGGGAAACCATTGAACAGCGGCACTGCCATATTGCCTGCGAATAGCAGCAATATGCCTGACAGAAGCGGGACCACTTTGGCCTTAAGGGCCCTGTTTTTCCGGCTGCTCCATATGATAGAGGCTGTATGTATGATTACCAGGAAGCAGAATCCGTACATAATGCTGGCACGCCAGTCCATATGATAGACAAACACGGCACCGGCCCCACTCCACTCGATGGAAGGCGGCTGAACCAGGTTTCCTGTCCAAATGTTATAGAGATTCACCACAAGGATAATCACCAGCCACATTTTGTGGGAGCTTTTCGCCTTATGGCCGCAGAAATCCCGGATAAAACAGAAAAATGCACACGGCACCAGACTGATTCCAGCCAGAGAAAGGTGGAACCATAGCTCATAGGACGGCCAGGCCCTGAGTCTCATCAAAAGAGAACCGCCGGTCCACAGAATCATGGCGCCCAGTACAGCGATAAAATCACGAATCAGCCGTGATTTCTTAGCCGACATAAAAGCCAGCATAAGAAAGGTATAGAAATATAAAGCTGTTATGGATATAAAAACATAGCTTCTCATACAATCAGTATCTCCTGTGCCCGTCAAAAGCTGCCTGCATCTTAATCATTTCCTGTATATCATGGATGGAGGGGTTGATATGTCTCAGTGTCTTTCCGGTCTTTTCCCGATAGGAAGCAAAGGTGCCGCACCGCAAAACGGTTATTTCCAGCGGGTCCATGCCCAGTATCCGTTTCAAATCATGATAATCCTGGTCCACATATTTAAAATAAATAGTCAGGTGTTCCTTCAGAAGTTCCCGGCTTACGGCCCGGTTCACCACGCATCCGGGCGCCAGCTCCACATACATATGGAGGTATGGTCTACCCCTGTCCTCAGTAAATTCCTTCAGGGCTGCCCAGTCCGTCACATCAATCCCGGAAAGGCTGATGACATTCTTAATGGAGTTTTCTGAAATCCGTGTAAAACCGGCAATATCAATAATATCCGGCACCCGGTCTATGTATTCAAATCTGGGAATCCGCGTCTCATCTTCCTTGCTGGACAGCCCCAGGCACCGGTAGACATCCCCCACCCGGTACCGGGCAAATGCTCCGCCCTTCAGCACAGTGAGAACAATCTCATATACCTCCCCGGCTGTTACCTCGTCCATGCATATGGTCCTGGGAATATAGGAGGGGTCGTCCAGATTCTTATACATTTCCGTTTCCGGTATAAATTCATAAAAGCATGCATCCGGGAAAAAATACAGCCCGTTGCGGTTCCATGTCTCTGTCCCTATAAAACTGGGTTCTGTCCCTGCAAACACTTCCACGGGCCTGATGCCCCACAGTTCCTCCAGGTCGTCTTTATAGCAGCGGTTATCTGTTCCCGCGCACAGAAATCCCTTCAGTTTAAACAGATCCTTGGGCATCAGTCCCCTGCCTTCCCTTTCACACTGTCTTTTAGCCTTAAGATACCTGAGTGTCATGGAAGGAGGCATGGTAAACAATCTTTTAAGGGAGGACCCGCCCTTCTTACCGCTCTCAGACAGGCTGGCAATGCTCATACTCACATAATAGGCCACACTGCCCATGCCAAAGAAAAAGTCAATTCCCTTCCCCAGCCCCATCTTGAATCCCTTCTTATTCCGCTCGGAAAAGGTCATGTTCACAGCCTCATCCACCGACGGAAGGAACTCTATATGGAGCTCGTCCGACAAGCCCAGGGGAATCAGGCCCGTGATATAAGGCAGCGGCGCCAGGCCATATAAAAAAGTATCACCGATTCCAATGTCAAAGTTTCCCCTGCCCTTGCTGGTGGCCATCATAAGGCAGGTCAGAATATTATTCTTATAGGTTTTCAGCATACCGCTGGTGTAGGGCGCCACCTTGATGGGATGCTTTCCTCCCTCCCATGTGGTCTGTATCCATATGATCGGTTTATCAGGAAGCATGTCCTCCTTCTTCAACAGCAGGACATCCGCATAATCCTCATAGGTAGTCAAGGGGACCATGGACCGGAACTCATCTATATTCTCCGGCCTCTTATCCTTCAGAATCTTCTTTCCAAGAGGACTTGCACACCAGAGCCCAATCTGCTCCTCCAGAAGCCTTCTCTGGATTTTCATATAAGATGCCATATCCAGGTCCAGAAAGCCGCAGTATTCCTGCCATATCCTGTCATATTCCTGATTCGTCAGTTTTTCCTCAAATGTCACTCCAATTCACCGCCTTTTCCACAATCTGGGTAGTAAAAATGGTACCTGTTCCCGGTAATCCCTATAATCAGAAAATTCCTCTCCGAATATAAGCCTGTCCTGATACCAGGCATACAGAAGGTTCAGAAAAGAAAGGCAAAGGCTGAGGAGCACCCGGTTCGGATTTCCAGTGGACAGACCCACGCAGAAAAAACAGCCGAAAAACCACCAGATACCCGGATGACGGCACCAGCCATACATACCTGAGCGGCAGACCTTGTGCTGGTCCGCCTCCTGACAGTAAGTGCTGTCAAAGGGCAGTGCAAAATACAGCGTATAAACCAGCATTGCCAGAAAAAAAGCCCCCGGCAGCAGCCAGGCAGACTGTTCCTTAAGTCCTGAGGAAACGCAGGCATATACCATCCTTCCTCCCACCACAGCCAGAAGCAGGTTTCCCGCTGCAAAAAGAGGGGAGAACCACGTCTTTTTTAGAAAAACACGATTCCAATCATATAGGAAAAACATCCCAAAGGCCCCTAATCCAAAGACCCAATCCAGCATCAACATCCCCCTCCCTCATATAAAAAGGGAGTCCGTGCTCTTTCTGATTCCGGACTCCCAACCGTATCTAAAATAAATCCTCCCAACTGTTATCAATTCTTGGGAAATTATGTAATGTATCATGTAAATAATAACTATTTGCGGAATAGAATAAATTTTACCATAAATATGCCGAAAAAGGAAGGGATTTACCCGGATATTATTTATCTTTTCTTATAAATATTAAGGTTATTTTGTAATCATCCCAAATTATTTGTTTTTAAGGAACAATTATCCTCCCCTCGCCTGTTTATGAATACTCCGGGCGGGATGATGAAGCAGCACAGGCTGTTTAATTTATCATTTTTAGAGAAAGAAAAAGAGACAGCCCAGGCTATCCCTTGAAATTCAGTTCTGTTGTAAATTCCCTGCCGCAATATGGACATGTGGCCTGGACCATTGGTGCTTCTGCTTTGTTTATGGTTTCATACATGTTTTGTAAAAAGGTCAAATCCGAAACAAACAGGCTTTCTATTGTATTCGTGGTTATCTCTGAAAGGCTGCCCAGTTTTACAATGACACGGGATAAAAGAATTATCATCAGATAATCCGGGTTTCGCATTACCCTGGGATCCCTGGCCGGGCCTATTTCGTCCATGGCGGTTGCCAGACGCATTCTTCCGTTTTTGTGAAGGTTTCCGTCCCTATCCACATAGCCTTTTGGCAAGGTGAATTCGTATTCTGTCTGTAACATCATTTCTCCTCTCCCTGCGTATCATTTTTCCATGCATATATCCATGAAGGATAAAGAAAAAAGCCCGGTAAACACCAGGCTTTCCACAAGCTGCTGACGGGAATCGGACCCGTAAAATACAACGGTTTTATGCGGTTTGTAGGCTCCGTGTTGCATTTCGTGTTGCATATTTCCGAAGATGGTATATTATATAGAAGCGTCAGTAACAAAATTCTGGCGCTTTTATATTGAATTAGAATCCGCTATATACCAAATTTCCTGCACCCCATTATCCCGGCTGTGCCAGCACGCCCCCTCCAATGGGCCGTTTGGTGTAGGGTCAAAGTAATACCAATCCCCCGAACCATCATCCGGGTCACATGCACTTCCATTCCAGCGGTGCCAGCTGGTGCAAGCATATCCATCCTTATTAAATAGATACCAATGGTGATATATGACACACCATTTATTAGTCGGGTAAGTTCCATCTGGTCTGCGATACCACCAACCGTTATTATCTTTAATCCAGCCTGTGCGCTCCTCCGTCACCCAAGTTTTCATAAATTCATCCGGGTTACGATACAGTTTCTTGATTCCAGATGTGCTGCTTCCCCAATCCGGCAACTGGAAATGTGGCTTATCCACAGGAGATTTCCAATTTCCACCCCATTCAAGTCCTAAAGATACACCGATAGCACCTACACGGTTAAAAAATCCCCCAATTTCATTATAAGCACCAGCGCCGTCATTGCGGAAGATATCAAAGGCAGTACCCCACTGATGATAGGAACTGTAGCTGCTGCCAGGAGCATTAGTGACAATATTCCCTGGCTGGGTTCGACCCTGAGCGTATAAAGCATCCTGTTCTGCCACGGTCCGCAGTGTCTCGCCTATCTTAATTTTTAATCCCTGTTTATTACATTCATCCACCAACTGACCTGCTAAAAGCTGCAAGCGTGGATGGCACAATGTGATATCTCTCATACTTATCCTCCGATTATACTGTTTTTCTGCTGCTCTGTAATCCATCCAATTGACACAGCCCGGTTGAGTTCGGAAACCGTTAATGGCCCTTTACCATTGTTATATAACCTTTTTAACGTTGTATACATGTTACACCTCCAGCTGACTCAAAATTATTGCATCCACTGTATCCTGCAATGTCTGCACTGTGTCCCGGATATCTGGCCTACGAAGTTTAACAACCATAACTGTATCCTTCACTTCATTGGTTTCATAATTCGGCGCTTCCTCGGTTCCTGTATTTACTGTTTCAGAGGATATGACATAATCCATTTTCTTACGCATTTCCACCAGCTGACTAAATCCGGTTTTTACTTCAATCGGCTGACCGTCCAAACCAAGTATGTAAATTCTTTCTGTGTTTGTCGGATTAAATTCAGTTTCTGCCGTTTCAAAACTGTCTAAACCCGGAAGAAACGACAGGGTTAGGTAATCGCCGAATTCTTCCACCCCGTTTGTTATTAAATCGTATTTTGTGTTGTTTAATAGTTTTAATTGGTTCATTTTACTCCTTTCATGAGTATGTTTTTTATATAGCAAATAGCAATTTACCATACATAAATACCAGCAAAAAAGTTAAAGATGGGTTTACCAACGGAACTAGTTGGACAGCCACAGAAAATTGTATAGTCTGTGGTTCCATAGGCTTTAATAGTTCGGCCCACGGGTGTTATGTATCAGTTAATAGCATAACTATATTTTGGGTCAATAATGATGCGACAACCAATTCTTTTGCGCCTGTTTACTTTGCTGTGCGGAAAGGAGATGTCATAAAATTTGTCGGTTATGATAATCAGGTTCCAATCCTTACCAATCTGTATGCTTTTAGCACAAAATGATTATTTAACAACCAATACTATTCCAGCAAGGCTTATATTTGCTGTACCAGACGCTTGATTGTTACCCATAATATATACCTGCCCATCTTTCCATTTGCATGTACTTATATTGACCTTAGTGCAATTATCACCTGTAACATCGGACAGTACAGGACATACCAATTTGTAAGTAGAGGTATCAATATTTACTGGTATATAAGCATAAAAATCATCTCCGGCAGCAATTGGTATACCAGCTTTGACATAGGGGACCATATCTATTTTGGATGCTAAATTGCTATTTATATCATCTTTGACTTGCTTTAAGTAAGCGCTGGATGGGACCTTATTTGTAGCGGTAGACTCTGTCTGTACAATATCTGTCTTAGCAACATAATTAGCCAGTTTTAATAAAAGGGCATCATTCGTCACTGCCTTGTTAATAATAAAATCCCCTACCTTATCCAGGAAGGTCTGCAAGATTGTTTTTTTATTCTTTGTCCCGTCAATGATTCCCGATGTGTCTATAATGGTAATAGCATCGGCTGACGCCTCATTAAACCCTTTGGCCATATACCGCCAGTCTGCACCGTCTGACGGCGTGACGCCATGCAGATTATCCTTTAGTGCCACATAGGTACTACCCTCATGGTATACCGCATTGTATTTATTATACGTGGCATCCGCGCTGTATACCCCCTTGTCTGCATAGCCAACATTTCCTAACTTTGTATATCCTTCTGGTGCTGCCATAATATCCTCCTTATGCTACGATTTTCCAGTACAGTATCGCGTCAGCTACAACAAAATCAACTCCGGCCCCACCTTTTTGATAAAGCGCACCGGTCTCTACATCCAGATAAAAGTCAGGAGCTGTAATCTGCGAATACTGACTAGCCCTGTCAGCTTCATCCTTTGCCCTGTCAGCCTGGGTCTTAGATTGCTGGCTGTAATACTCGCTGTTATTTGTATCCTCCCCTGGCCTTGTTCCGGTTCCTCCATGGGCCCAGCTTTCTGACAGCATGGCTGATTCGTCTGCTTCTTCTTTTGCGGTCTCTGCCAGTTGCCGTTGCTCCGTGGTTTCCGCCAACTTCGTATCTGCATACTGCTTATATTTCTCTGTAATCTCATTGGCATGGTCAACGGCGCCCTGCGCTTCTTGCCGTACCTGTTGTACATCACTGGTCGCCTGGTCAACAGCTTCACCTTTCTCAACCAGATAATCCACAGCGCCGTTCATCTGGTTTTGCAGCTCTGTCAATGCCTCCACATTAGCAGACCTGACCTGCCGTCCATATCTGGCATTCTTCCAGTCCTGTATCTGCTGATTTATGTCGATATGTACTGGTCGTACTGCCATAACAATCACCTTCCTTTCGGCATACAAAAAGAGCGGGGACAATGCCTCGCTCTCGACAATCCATATCAAATCCTATTCATGACTGGTGCAATCTGGAATGTACTGAGTTTCCAGATAGGTAATAAACTCAGGGTCTGTACAAGTCACCAGGCCGTCTGCAGCAGTCTTATGGCCGTTCCAATAATCATATCCTTCTACCAGCTCGCCGTACCCATTAAAGGCATACAGCACACCGTCAATCTTGGTGATATCCACCGGGATGGTATAGTCATCAAACTGGAAGGACCAGACTCCATCTTCTGACTGACTCCATTTGCCAGAATAAGTCTCACGATTTTTCAATTGGTTACCCTCGCACCAACGTGTCATAAGCCCCGCATCATGTTTATTCTGTAAAGTATCTCTGCGCACTTTTACTGTTCTTAATTCACTCGCTTGAAACTGTACGCATAAATCATTATGTAACCATGTCCATCTATACCTATACGCATAGTTACTATCTTTTGCCGGCGTTGATGCATAAACTGTCGGTTCATTTGGGTCATTAGGATTATTATACTCAACTTCCAAAGCTAATGCATTAAAAGACAATAATAATGATATTAATACACTTAATAAGATTGCAAATTTTCTCATAGAAATACCCCCTTATAACCGCATTATATATCATTACCTCTTTTAATTCAACCCTCCCTTCATTAACTGCCAAATACTTTATTGTGTAGTAATTTTATTTCATCAGTTAAACTCCAATTATCCCACCAAGGGTCTGATAGATAAATCTCCTTACAATCTATACGCCCTGTATTGATTCCTCCCCAGCCAATGCGAGTAAGTGTACCATTATGCTGTAATGTTATGCTTACTGGCGCATCAAACCAAGAACTTGATGCAATTTGTATAGAATGTTCACTATCCCTACTATAAAGCAATCCCGCACCATTACTTGAAATTCCAAAATCCCCAATCCAAGTATAATTAGGTGTAATCCATGTATTTCCTATAGCAATCTGACCGGAGTTGATTGCCACAGCTCCATCATCGTCCACATAAAAGGTCCCGTTACCTATGTCAATTGTACAGCCAATGATATTCGAACCAATTATGGTGCTGCCTTGAATCACCCCCAGCAGGACGTGCAGCCCTGTATTGTCCCAGCTTCCAATCTCGTTTCCATTGGCATTCTTGACTATAATCTTTCCATCCTTAGCAAGGCCATAGCCGCCTACCTCTAGGATTCCGCCACGGACGCGGTCTGCCAGCATCTGTCCAGCAGTGATAAAATCAGCCACCAGGTTCCCATCAATGGTCCAGGCGTTTCGGTAAGGTCCGTTGATGCCGGACGTTGAAAAACCGATGCCGTTCTGGTTTATCTGGATGATATTCGTTGCGGTCTCTTTATCCGGTGTATTCATAACCAGGATGCGCCAGGGATGCATTTTCTTTCCTGTAACCGGGTCCTGGCTGTCAAGGACGACATATCCCCCCAGCCCTCCCGTGATGAGGTTTGACGCATTGGCAATCTTCCTGGCCAGTTCTTCATATGTTTTTTCATTGGATTCCTGCACCGCTTTTGAAATGCTAACCTGCTTATTCACGGTGGCACCGGTGAAGCTGCTCACTGTGGTCCCAAGGGATATGCTGCCCTTTGCCGGGTCATCCAGGTACATATCGAGCTGGGCCAGCAACAGGTCCTTGCTGACACCATGAGGCTTGCTGATAGCCGTCGTGTAATACCCGACCTGGAAACGCCGGATGTCAACCCCGGTGTAATTCAGGTCTACGGCCGATACCTTAAGCGTATCCGGTATCCCGGCTACCTCTTTAAGGTATTCCCTGGCCTTTTCCAGGAGCCTTGCTGGGTCTGTGATGTCCGGCCATTGGAACGTCCCCCATATCTTTCCGTATTCATCCAGCACAGCCTGTTCCGCCGTGATGTAATCCTTCCCGTCATTGACCGATGTAATATCAACCGTCCCTGTCTGTGTCTCTCCAAGCTCGTCCTGATATTCCACGTCTCCTCCGTAGGGTATCATGCATGTTACCACATTGGTAGCATCCTGGTACTTCGTCAGGTCCAGGAGATTGACACCAAAACGTATCTGCTGTTCATTCTTACCTCCATAGTCGTAGGTGTAATTAAGATACTTCTTGCCGTCCCTGTATTCAACCCATATGTATCCACCATGGACGTCTATCAACTGCGCTTTCAGCGTGTTCCAAGTATTGTCAATCTTAGTGGACTCTCGCTTAAGTTCATTGTTTTCATCGGCCACATTCACACGGCCAAGGACAAACTGTTTCCGCTCCTCCACCTGCCCATTATGGTTATCCACCATCTGGGCGAGAAAATCATGGATATTCCCAGTCAATGAGAAAGGGCGCTGGGCGCTGTCAATGAGATAGGCCAGGCTTCCCTCACAGACTACATCCCTAGTGTTATGGAAGTCTGATTCATCCGATAATACACGCCCCTCATATATCAATACTCCGTCCTCTATCACCTGGATGGATGATTTCATCTTTTTCAAGGTGCTGTAATACATATGACTGGAAGGAATACGGAATGTAAGCGCTCCGGTCTTGTTAAGTGTAAGGGTCAACCGTGGCTCAATCACTCTCAGATTTTTGTCGCGCTGGTCATGCAGGCAGTACGTCCTGCCGTCAATCACATTATTGATTTTATACATTATAGGCTTCCTCCCCTATAGCTTACAGTCACTGTACCGTGTCCCGTGAATGTCATCACATGCTCTCCGTCCTTTATCTCAATATCCGGCAGATAGTTCTCTCCCGCTTTTAGGTCAAATGTCTCTCCCCCATATCCCACCTGCATGTCGGATGACACTGTAATCTTTGGCACCACCGGCATGGGGGAACCAATGACAGTAAGTGCAAGTGTTCCGTCCACGTTTTGGTTTCCATACTCCTTGATTACCCCTTCCTCAAAATCGAAGGGGTCCCAGAGCCAGTCCTCATCCGTAGCAGTGAGCTCGTATTTATACGGGTCGCATTCAAATTTCAGTGTCACAAGGCTGAACATCCGGTTCTTTTTTTCATACTCACAGGTCCCGCGTCCCAGGTAATAAAACCCATTGTCCCAGTCCAGAACAATCTTCCGTTTCTTTCCATGCAGATAATTACTGAGCTGGCTCATACGTCCAGCCCAGTCATAATAGCTCCGGTCCTCTATGTCACATTCAATCGTAATCTTGCGGTCCTCATACCGGGTGCCGAAGTAATCCGTCATATCAAGGTACCCATCTGCTCCCGGTATGTCAATCTTACTCTCCTTTACGGATGGGAACCCTATATTGATAGATTTAATTCGGAGGCCAAAATCATCATATGTGTGCTTCTCTTCATCAAAGGTAATTCCTAGATATTTCATTCCATATCCCTTCCTTCCATCCTTCCACGGTTTCCCAGGTTGTCATTCACAGGTTCAGACACAATGCTTCCCACATTCTTCCCGTCCATATTGACAGATACACCGTCCATAGCATTTGCCATTTCCTGTCCCATCCTACGGTAATCCACAGCATATCCCGGACCGTATCCTTCATTTCCATAGGTGCTAGCGGGGAGGCTGGATGTACCAGTCACAGATCCGACACCTGCCAGTGCTGCATTGATGCCTCCATTCCCCGTCATAGCGCCTGCGGCCGCCTGCATTGCATTGGAAACCACGGCCTGTACCGCTGCCTGCAGCTGGCCGGACATGGACCGGATACCATCTATCATACTTGTGATGGACTGTTTCCCCACATCCGACATACTGGACGGAAGCGTGTCCACAGAGCCAAGTACATTCCTGGCAATGGCCTTGAACTGCTCCAGGTTCTCGGTGGAGCCGGATGCATCCTTGATGGACCCGGCCATAGCAGAAACAAGAGCCACCGCATTCTGAGCCGCCGTCAACTTCATAGTCTCCAATGGCTGGTTGAGAGCCACACCAAGCTCTGTCATGGAAGATACATATTCCTGCTGGTATTTTACCAGTTCTGCCGATGTCTCCAGCTGCATCTGTGCAATCTGCTTGGATATCTCCCCGCGCATTGGCTCCATTTCTGCCACCGCTTCCTGGCGTGCAATGCGGTTTTTAGCCTTGAACAGGCTCACATATTCATCCAGCTGGTCGTCACTCATTTCCGTCATAAGCTGGATTTCGGCTGCCGCCTTAGGTCCAAGTTCCTGCAGTTCCGCCAGAAGGTCGTCACCAATGCCACGGCGTTCCAGGTCCCTCAGGTTCTTGCGCCACTGTTTCAACCCGTCCACCTGCGATTGCAAGTTATTAAGCAGGTCATCCGATGTCAGGTCTGTACTGGAATCAAATGCATCGAACAACCCATACGCTGACTTAATCTGGTCTGCCCGCTGGTTGACGGCATCCTTGTACTGGTTATTGAGGTCCTTAATTCTGTCGTTCAGGTCCTTGTACGCATTCGCAACCTTGTCTGTATAATCCTCTTCGGCTTCCAGCATCCTATCATTCAGGTCCTTCTTGGCTGTCAGATATTCCTTATCGGCGTCAATTCTGGCCTGTGTGCCTTCTTTGGTCTGCTTGCGTACCTCGTCCCAATACCCAGCCTCATCCGCAAGGGTGAGACGGTTATAAGCCTTATGGTTTTCCAGTTTCTTTTTGGCTGCCTCCAGGGTGGCCTGTGCGACCTCCTCCGCGCTCTTTTGGGCGTATTTCTTATTGGCCCGGATTCCATCAGCGATACCAAGGGATATATTGCGTCCAACCTCGTCCCGGAACACACGCGATGGAGAGTGGATACCTAACAGGCTCTTAAGGCCGTTCAAGGCTGATTCACCTACACTCTTGGCGGCATCAATGATGGTACCAAGAGAGTTTTTAAGGCCGTTTGCGATTCCTTTTACAATATCCTTACCAATCTGTATCCAGTCAAATTCTAAGAACTTTGCTTTGACACTGGTAAATACCTGCGGCAGTTTTCCGACCAGTTCCGGGATGGCCTGTATGATTCCGGCTGCAAGTTGGCCCAGTAATTCAATTCCCTTCTGCAAGATTTCCGGGAGGTGGCTTGCAATTGTGGCGATTATCTGTATCAGTGCCTCGGCGGCGGCCCCAATAACGGCCGGCAGATTTGACAGGATTCCCTGAGCCAGCTGCCCAATGAGCTTGATTCCCGTCTCCAGGATTTGCGGCAGGATTCCAAGGAATACATCATATAACTTACTTATGATGTTTCCGGCATTCGTTATCAGGGATGGTGCCTTGCTTAATAACCCCTGTGTAAACTGATTAATTGCATTGGCTCCCTGTTGCAGCAGCTGCGGCAGTTTTGTGCTGATTACGGATGTAAACTGATTGAACAGATTTGCAGCCTGCGTCTGCAGCGTCGGCGCATTGTTCAGCAGTCCCTGGACAATGCCCTCAATAATAGACCATCCAAGCGACAACAGGGATGGGACCAACATGATGATGCCCTGAACGATGGCAATAAGCAGAGAACCTCCTGCCTCCAGCAATTGGGGCATATTTTCATTCAGGCCCTGTATCAGCGTATCAACAAAGGATACGGCAAGTTCAATAAAGGCGGGCAGCTGCTCAACAAGACCTGTCGCGATATCCGTTACAAGACCTGCGCCCATTTGAATAAATTGGTCTGCATTGCCTTCAAATTCCTGCCACAGTTCCTCGACCACCATTGGCACTGTTTCTGCCAGCCTTGGGATAATTTCTCCCAGGTTCTTCCCTACATTTCGGGCAACCGTGGCAACCGCATCCGCCAGCTCTTTGGCGGTTCCAGAACCATTCAAGAAGTTGTCAAAGGCTGCCTTTGCGGCGTTCATGGACCCCTCGATGGTAGTAGAGGCTTCCTTGGCTGTTGTGCCGGTTATATCAAGTTCACCCTGGATTACATGAATAGCAGAGTATACGTCATTCAGATTGCTGATGTCATATTTCACGCCGGATATTTTGGTGGCATCCGCGAGGAGACGGTTCATTTCCTCCTTTGTTCCGCCATAACCCAGTTTCAGATTATCCAGCATCGTATAATTCTGCTTTGCGAATCCCTGATATGCGTTCTGGATGGATGTCATGTCCGTACCCATCTTATTGGCGTTATCAGACATGTCCACCATTGCCATGTCGGCTATCTTTGCTGCTTCTGCCGTATCTCCGGCCACGCTCTGTAATAGTGATGCGGAAAAACTGGTGACACTCTGCATGTACTCATTGGCTGACAAACCCGCAGTCTTATAGGCATTGTTTGCATTCTCTATGACTGTCTTGGCATTTTCCTTGAAAAGCGTTTCCACGCCGCCCACATTCTGTTCCAGGCTGGCTACAGAACCTAATGCAGCCTTTGACATACCGGCAAAAGCGGCAGTGATTCCAGCGACTGAGGCTCCCAGGACCGCCAGTCCCCCCTTGGCTATCCCGCCAAGTTTGCTGATACCGCTTGAAAATCCCTTTTCGTCAACCCTTGTATCAAAATTCAGATGGCCGTCGGCCTCAAATAATTGTAAGTCAAAATAAGCCATACTACTCCTTTCGCAGTAGCACGGCTCATTGGCTCACAGATGCTAAATCCTTATTTCAAATTCCTTTCTGCACTCCTTACATTTCACATATACCCCATTGCTATGGGCTGTATTATCATATAACACGGTATTCTTCCCACAATGAGGACATCGGTACCACTTGCGCAGCAAAGGGGGCTTTTCTATCTCTTTCATCATCCAAACATATCCCCTATCTCATAATCAGATGGAGCTGGCTGCGGAATGGCAATGGCCCTCTGTATCCGCTGTATCCGCTGGCGTTCCTTCACATCCTTGATATCAGCTGTGTTTGTGTTCCGGTACATTACCCGCTGCTTAAACTCTGTATCAGACGACAGGCCGTCTAAAAGGATGCGAAACTTCCACCAGTGCATGTCTGTTTCCGTGAGGTCAATCTTATAATCCTGCCAGAACCCCGATATGATGTATTTTGCATCGAACGCAAAATCATACAACGGCTTTGGTATCACCGGCTCTAATTCCTCGTCTGCGCCCTCTGATTCACCGCCCATCTCTATCGTGCACTCATCCATACGAAAAAATTTCATAAGTGGCTCATGGGCATCCCCCCATTGCCAATGTGGTATGTTTTCCAGATACATCTCCATCATGAGAGTCATCTTCTCATCCTGGCTGAGTCCGTCACATCTTATCATATCAATGAACCGCAGCCAGTCCTTGAAATCAGTCACAATTTCACGTTCTACGCCATACAGATTGACCGATTCAGGATAGGCTTCATAAAGCAAGTTCATGCTCATGCACGCTGTCCCCCATTCCAGTTCTTATTCCTCTGTTGGTTGTTCCGTCGCTGCTGGCGGTTTTGCCGTGGGGCATATCGGCTCATCAGCTGCCCTCTCTGCTGGACAGCCTCCTCATTGCAGCGCATACAGGCTCCCATAAAAGCAGCATAGGCCAGGTCACACATTCCTGCGTTCATCTTTCCATCAAATAATTTCTTTGCCGTCCCGGTGCCGTATATATCATCAAACAGGTTATGAAAGAGGCCGCAGTATCCGCGTATCAGTTCACTGTTGTTTCCGGCCTTCTGCACCTTCTTTTCATCCTGTCCCATCCGTTCAAATGCCTTTTCATACTTTTCAGCAAAATCAGCGTCCTGCAGGTCTACCTCAAACTCAATGTTGTTATAACTCCACTTCTGGCTCATAGGCTCACTCCTTTATTCTTATGTTCCCGGAGCAGGATCCGGCGCACTGCCCTCGGTAAATGTCACTGTCTGCCACTTATCAGCGGATGTCGCTGTTCCCAGCACGGCCTCTCCTGCAGCGCGGAAGTTTCCGGAATAAATCAAGGCATCCGTTCCGTCGCCGGTTGTATCCGGTATAACGCTGTAAGCACGTTTCCGTGCTACTTTTGCGTCCCCATCTGTAAACAGGTCAACCGTTACGATTTCCACGGTCGCATCGGAACCAGTGTACTCGTTGTCCGTGATATCGGCCAGCTTCTCATGTACTGAGTATGGGCTGTGCCGGTCAAAACTGTATCCTATCTGGGTCGCATAGCCCACCACGTCCGACCGTTCGGTGTCCTCATCCACATACTGTCTGGAATACTCTTTGGCGCTCTTGGATTCCGACATAGACGAGAACCCCTGCATTCTTATGAATTTAGGTTCTGCGGTTGTACCCACATTCAGGAACGAAACCCGCTTGGAACGCTTAATCAGCTTACCATCGTTAAGCTTATCTGCATTTGCCATATAATCATCTCCTTATTCGTATAATAACCTGAGCTGTACCTGATACTTTGCCAGGTCCGCATCAGACCCAAACAGGTAATAGCTCGACATCAACGTGTTTGATATCACCTGACGTCCCTCCAGCATAGGCAGTATACCTTCATCATCCTGCCTTTCTACCCAGTCAGCCAGATTCTGATAAAAAAATGAATTGTCTATCATGGTCCGGGCATCCCCGTCATAGGCCTCCTTGGAGGTAAAAGAGTATTGGAACTGGTATATCTTCCCTCCATCCACATACTCCTTATAAACAGGTTCTGCCGGGATTGGGTCGAGGCTGTATGACCGGCTGTCCGGCAGGTAATCAATATTAAACTCTCCGTCCCTCAGGTACGGGCAGCCCATGAAATACTGTCTCAGGGCTGCAATCACTGACTCATTATTTATTGTTTGCGGCAATCTGGTTTGCTCCCTTCTGTATGGTTTCGGCCTTGGATGTTTTCATCCTCTCAAACCACAATCTTCCCCGGTTCCCTCCATCCCCTTTGCCTTCATAGTACTGTTTCCTTGCATAAGGGGCCAGGTACTCAATCTTTCCACTCCCGATGACCGTTCCCAGGGTTGCGGACTTTATCATGTATCCTGTGCGCCTCGATGTAAGTGGGTCCATATACCGCAGACACTCGGAATCCACAAATGCCTGCGCATTGGAAAAGGCCTCTGACTTTTCCCTTGCGAAACCAGGATTCCACTCCAGTTTGGCGGTGACAGTTCCCCCCTTACTTTTTGTCTGGTATACACTTCCACGCGGGGTTGTGATTTGGAATATACGTTTTTGCGCCATTACACACCTCCCACCCGCCAATGCTTTAGACCGCCATGACGGTTGTCTGACCATGATGTAACCTTAAATGCTGGCCGGCTCTCTTTCCGCAGGTCTGCCGGCTTTTCAATGTCTGGCCCAATTCCCTTGACGATGTAATCATCATTTTTCAGTGTCCATGTGCCAACGGCCCCTGCATATTCATCCGGTGGAACATATTGACTGCCGCCAAAATCAGCATGAACCGGTATCCTCACCTTATAGGCATCAGCAGATGCAAGTCCGCCATCTGTCAGGCTGACCTTGTTGTCCACATAGAACCATACCCCTTTTATCATTGTACGGTGCCAGACCCGCATCCGTCTCTCAGGGTCAAGGTAAGAATTATAGACTGTTATGTCTGCATTCGTAAGCATGTCCACACCCCACTTTCCGCCTCAGCCAGCCAGTAGGTAACAGATACATATACACAGCATCATAGGCCTTCCGTCTGACCGCTTCTTCCGCCGTCTGACCGTCTGTCTGCTCCACTACATAAGATACGGAATAGCCATCATTGTTCTCAGACCGGACAGGACCCGCCTTTCCTTCCGCCCTTCTCCGCTCCTGCTCCTGTTCGGCCTCATAATACACGTCTGCTGCTGCGCAGACCGCATCCTTTACCATGTCATTTGGTATGGCGAATACGTCACCATTCAGATGGGTAAGGTATCGGATGTACGCTTCTGCCCTGCGCTCAGATGCCGGGAAGGCATCTTCCGGCATTTTCCCACCATGCTCAATCTGATAATATTTGTAATCCACATACATCCGTGACCACCCTCCTTATTCTGTTGGTGTTCCAGCCTTCAAGATAGCAAATGGGCATCTTTTGGCCTTATCCGTTTTCATGGAGTTAATCGGATTAGGGATTTCCCATCCAAGTCTCATGACTGCCCTTAACGCCACCATGTCATTCTGCATCAGGTTATACGCAATGGAACCGTCTGTATTCTGAACAACGCCCTCCGTGAACAGCTTAAAGGTGATGTCCTGACGGATTGCATATACCAGCTGGCTGAAATCGCCTGATATCATCAACGCCTTGGATTTGTCAAAGGCGCCGTTGTTGGGGAAGTTCATCGGGCTCCCATCCAGTGAATATGTGGTTCCGTTCTGCATATCGCTCTTAAATATCGGATTTCCTGTCGTATCCTTCAGGCCTCTCAGTTTAGCGCGCATGGAAATATCTGCCATGTGGCCGTTGACGAAATACCCGGATTCCTCAATCTTGGCAATAATTCCATCCTCCGCCATGATTTTGTCATACAGGTCGTCCCCGGTTGAAAGCGTCACGATGGAACCAGCCTTGGTGGCAGTCGTCACTACACCGTCCCTCCATGTGGATGGCTTCTCCACGTCAAACAGAACCGCACCGTCAATCACCTTGCCGAAGGCCTCAATCACCCTCGGCTTTACCTCACCCCAGATGTCATAGTCGGAATCGTCCAGTACTGCCTCCGGGATGGGGACGATGACCGCAATCTCCTCCGCTGTGATAAACTTCTTATCCCAGGCCTGCTTCGTGGTCTTTTTCGCCCCGGTATCCCCGTTAACGAAGTAGGCAATCGGGAGCATGTCAAGTACCGGCATCTTATAAGTTTTGCTGGACATGTTCGGCAATTTCCGTCCACGCTGCAGGACTGCGGACTGTGTCACTACCCCCTGGATAATCTCCCTCGCATTTTCCTCAGGAATGAGCGACGCTGCTCCAGTCCTGTCAATAATCTGCGCGTCGCCTTCAAAAAGCTGTAAATCAAATTTTCTATGTCTCATAAATTCTCCTTATCTTCTTGCTGCCATGCGGATGGCGTTGTTGATAGAATCGTTTGTGTTCTGGGCGCTCCCCGCTCCACCCGCCTGTGCGGAAGTCGTTACGCGGTAACTGCCCTGACCTGTGAATCGTGGGTTATCTTTCAGGAATTTCTCGGCCGCCTTTGTGAAATCTGTTTTATCATCCACCAGCTTACCAACCTTGAACAGCACATAGTCCAGGTCATCCGGCTTTACTCCCTTATCCCGCAGCAGGTTGGAATTCTTCACCTGTTCTAGTTCCTTTAATGCATTGTCCCTTTCCTGCTCAATAGCGGACAGATTTGGTTTCTGCTTCTCCTTGTTTGTCTTATAATCAGCAAGGGCCGCCTTGACCTCATCCTCGGTCATACCCTGCTGCTGGAAATAAGATTTAAGGGCTGCCTGCTCCGCACGATGCGCCCTTGCATTGGCTATCTCCTCCGCCTGTTCAAAACTATAGGTTCCTTTGTTTCCCTCATCACCGGCATTATTCCCCTGGTTTCCCTCAGAGCCGCTTCCGCCGCCGTCCTCGAAAAGCTGTAAATCAAATAATCTCTTTCTCATGTTTAACCTCCGTTTTTAGTGCGTGAACTGTTCCGATGCTTTTTTGTCATCACGTTTTGGACATAATAAAAGCACCCCTGATGAGATGCTATATAAATCGTATACAATTATATTGCGCATTGATATGGCACAATCCCAAGAACCATGTATCAATCAATGCCTTGCCTGTATCATTCAGCTTTTGCCATTTAACTGATACATTGCCGCTTTCCACGGTCTCAGTCAGCCGGATACCCGCTATCTCCCGCAGGCCCTCAATCATAGTCAACGTGATGGCCGATACGGCGGCACACACGATTGACTGGCCTCTCCGGCCATATCCGGCATGTCCTGATAATGACAGACCATCTCGCCTTACCTTTACTTCAATCACCTGGCAGTCCTCCTTCCTGGCGCAATCCTTCCTTGTAAATCATAATAGATTCTTTCCCGTTGTTCCTGTAACCCCATCCGCTCACAAAACGCCTTGTATTCGTCCAGTTGGGCCTGGTACTTGCAACGCGCCAGCATGATATCATCCTGAGATGCGCCGGCCTGCTGTAATAGCTTTACTTTCTGGCGCTGCGCCCTCATGTTGGTTTCCAGATACCGCTGCCGCTGCGTGGCTTCATAAAGAGTATATTCTTTCCCTTTGAACACTTTTTGTCTATCCTCCTTGCGGTTCTGTTCTGCAAGCCACTTATCGCTAAACTGACGTTCAGATATGCCTGGAATGAACGGATAATACTCATGGTAACAGTTTGCACCCTGCAGGCCGGTTACAGTCCCAAGACCACACACTGTCACCAATTCCCGATAGCTCCAGACCTTTCCCTGCCATGTCCGATGGGACGGCCTGGCACCAGCGTGCCAGTCAATCTCAAAATAATCCGTGTGGAGCTTCTGCGCATTTGTTTGTGATATATGGCCGGTCAGCTGTGATAATCCCGTCATAATGGCCCTGCGTGCTGCCACGTCACACCGGCTGGAATATCCGCTGGCATAATCCACAGTGCGCAGTCCTGAGTTAGTCATCTGGCCTACCACACGGCGGATAACCGTATTGTAATCAAAGGCGCCGGAAGTGATTTCTACAATGGCATTATCCAGATACTGATTATAGTAATCTGATAACGGTGAAAATACCTTCCTGCCCCCGCCCATATCCACCATGAATCCCATGGACCGGGTAATGTTATACAGTTCATCGTTGGATTGCTGTATGAGGCCATTCACAAGCTGCTGTAGCTGCTCATTCTGTTCATATGGGATAAACTCCTCATTGACCTGCTCATAAAGCTCTCTTGACCGGGTGTATTGCTTCTCAACTACTTCGTCATAGAGTTTAAATGTCTCTGGGTAGTCATCACCCACAGCGCTCTTAACAATGTCCTCTATGTCTTTGGTGCTGTTTCCAAGGATATAATACCGGTTCAGCTGGTAGTCCGCAGAAGAGCTTATCTGTCCTGTTTTCTTAATCCTCCGTACCACATCCTCCATGATGCGGTTCTCCAGGCTGCGGAACTTTCGTTCCAGCCCTACGGTCATGTGGCTCTCATAAGACCGGTTCATGTTATGGTATCACCCCTGTCTGCTCCGGTATCCTGGCGGCAGCCTTCTCCTCCGTCTCTCCGTACCACTTCGCACGGTATTCTGGGAGGGACATTACTCCCATGGACACGTCTTTCCTGTCCTCATTGCGTTCTGTCTGTTTATCCTCAATGATGGAATCATCAAAGTCAATCGTAATATCCGTATCCTCATTAAGCCCTGCCACCCTTGCGGCAATTCCCAAGCGGATAATAATACGGATAAGCTCTTTTAATACCCCATCCAGTATAAGCTCATGCTTCTGGACGGACCGGTACATGTCACTGTTCTCAGATATGACCTGTGTCGCGGTCTGCGCATTCCCATTTACAAATCGGTATCGTTGGGTACCAAAACCGCATTTAACGGACAGGTAATTAAGGTCGTCGTCTATGGCCTTGCTATGGGCATCCACACGCAGTTCCATGTTGACTTCTTTAATGGCCTCGTTGGTGTCCTTAAGATAATCCTCCGGCAGCCGGTAAAATACTGTATCACTGGTATCAAATGTAGGATTCCCGTACTTATCGTCCAACAGCTCCGGGGCTACAAATATACGTTTCCGTCCCAGGTCAAACTCGTTTGCATAAGAATCATAGGTCAGGTCAATCTTTCGCAGGGTGTCAACCGCATTGGCAAACAACGCAACCCCCATAGGGTTACTGTCATCATCGTCTGCATTATTGACAATGTTCAACCGGTCAATGACAAACTGAGGCCGGTCAGAGCCGGTCTCTATCCGTTCAGCAAGCCCTGAAAACACTGGAAGCTGTGACCATTCTTCCTTTGTAAGCTCCCGCCCTGCTCCGGTCGTGCACTCCACCACAGTATTCTCAATCACATAAAAGCCATCTTTCAAACGATGAAATTGAATCTGTGCGTATTTCTTCCTCCGGCAGGTCTTTGTAAACACAAAAGCACACTCCGTCACTTTCCCATTTTCCCAGGATAACGGAAAGATGTTCGGTGCCTCCAGATAGTTGATTTTCACTGTGCCATTCAGGATATGCCCCTGGTCATCCACCTCCGCGTCAGCCAGATAGGGTACATACGCAACCGTCCCTTTGGCCGCCTTGCGTTCTTGGTATTCATTCCCCTTGGTCATGAAATTATTCTGTCTCAGGACATCCTGCACAAAAGCATCTGTCGTAACATCACCTATGGTAATCTTGACACGTTCATTCAGCAGCAAGTCAGCCATGTCCTCGCATACCTTCTTTGCCATTCCCAGGCTATGCCGCCGGCACCTCGTCCAGGTCCCCTGCCCACCATATACGCGGTAAAAATGAAACTTTCTAACATTACTCCGGTACCAGCTGTCCCATTCCGCAATCTTGCGATAGAATGAGGCGTCAACCGTATCAATATCTTTTTTCTTGAAATACTCAAATATATTCATCCTCATCCTCCTCGTCCAATGGGTTCCTAACTGTTTCTTCGTACTCTTTTGCTGGCAAATAGGGTTTTAATTTACTCCACATCCCCATGACCAGATAACGTATAGCGTCCATGCAATGGTCGTCCACTTTGACAGGTTCTTCCTTCCCGCGTTCAATTGACTTCTTGTCATACTCATAGGTCCCGAATTCATCAATTGCATTCTGCTGCCGCGGCGATACGGTCAACATGTCAAACGTCAGGAGCAGCTGCACGCGGGTAATGCCGGGTTTTACATCGTTTTCCGCCTTTCGTGTCAATATAGTGTAATCGCAGTCACGGGCCTCCCTTTTGATTTCCTCGACCAGCCCCGTTGCTGATGGGTCCAGGTACAAATAAAAATAACTGCAGGAATACGTCTCATACAGTTGGTCCGTGAATGCAATGAAGTCCTTTGCGTATACGGAAGGACTTTTTTGTTTTCCTGACTCTCGCCCGGAATGGAAATACTCATCCAGGCCTGTAAGCCTGTGCTCATATTCATCCAGGCCAAATGCCTGGAAAGTGGTAGCATTCTGCTGCCCGTAATCACCACCTATACCAATAACCCTGTAATGTTGTTTTTCTGGCTTGGCCTTATGCCGGTCTGAAAACATGTAATAAATGACCTCATCCACACCTATGCTCTGCCCCAGCCATACCCAGCGGTACTGCTTCTCGTCTGCCTGGCGCATTACCTCAGCAGAATCAATCAGGTCCTGTCCCAGCCAGTCCGGCGGAACATCCCGGTAATCTGTGTGGATGTGAATGCAGTCATCGCGCTGCTCCATCTTACGGCACCACTTATTGATGGGAGCATTCGGATTCTTTGGAGGATTGTACAGATAAATCATCTGGAATCCACCATGGTTTCCACGGATGAAGGTAGCCTCGATGTTCGCCAGCTCATCCTCGCCTTCCCCATCGTCAAAGAACTCGGTCAACTCGTCCAGGATTACCAGTTTGATGGGCTTATCCTCATCAATGATTCCCTTTGTATCGTCTATACCATCGGAGCCGGCGAAGTACATCGTAGTTCCGTATTTTTTATAGGTTATCTCCATAGGTGACTTCCCAATCTTGAATGCGCTCTTCTGAACGCCCAGACGATTGATACCCCTCAGCATCTCCTTATACACCGTCTTACGCAGTTTGTTGTGATGCTTACGCAGGACAACTACGGAGCCGTTCTTATCACTGATTAGCTGATAGTCAGCCCGGACAGCTGCATAGCTGGACTTCGTGCCGGCGCGCCCGGATGTCAAGATGATGTGTTTATGCTTTGTATCGTTAAAAATCGGTAGGTATTTCGGTATCACTATCTCCGATATCCTGACCTGCTTCTTTGGGCGCATCGTTCACCACCTCCACACCGTCATCCATCTCCGAGGACGCATTCCGCCGCATCCGCTCCGTATCTGCCTTTAGCTGCTCCATCCGTATCTTCTGTTCCTCCAGGTCTGTCTCAGATTTGGAAGTCTGTCCCAAAACGTCCTTGATGGCCATGAAAGCCTTCACATCCCCGCGCATGGCCTTTTCTATCATAGCCATAGTAATAATCTCCTCATAGGTACTTTCACCCCCATCGGCACGCAATATATCAGACAGGCCTTCAACCTCAGCCTTCATTGTCAGAAGCCTGTTCATCGTATCCCTCATGGCGGCCTTTCGCCTCCGGGCCTCACCGGATGCCTTACCGCCTGCAATTGCTATTTCTCGCTGTTCCCTCGCTGTTCGCTCATGGAAGCCATGTCCATTTAGGTTTTCATTGTTAGCCATCACCTCACCTTCCTATCTGGCTGTTTTAAGTATAGAAAAAGAGACAGCCCAAGCTGTCCCCTTAACTATTCTTGACTAAATTAATGTACCAATAATTTGTAAAATTCCCCCCACTATTATCAGCAAACAACCACAAATTACATAGGTCTTTTCTTTTTTGAATGATTCCTGCGTATTATCAAGCTGCTCACAGGTTCCAACTCTCTCAATTTTAGCGGTAAGAATATTCCATAAACTAAAAATAGTCCCTACTGTACAGATAAATATTCCCACAACGCATAATAATTCTTTTATATTCATTACATTCTCTCCCTTCTCCTTTCTCCTATAATAACTCAAAATATAGCAAAAGAAAAGTATCGCATAAGAAAAGGAGGCCCCGGACGCCCTAAGTTTCAGGCGCCGGGAAATTGGTAACAGAAAAGGCACCCATTGCTGGATGCCTGAATGCTTACACTTTTCTCATTTTAAATTATATCACATATCAGCGTGACAAACGTGACAATTTTACTTGACGCGCATAAATCTTGAAAATTTTTGTTTACAAGCCTCCGCAGTATACCCCTCTCCCATTGCTTCGGCTACTTCATCCCAGTTTTTTCTGTCAATACAGTAAAATTCTGTAATACGTCTTAATTCACTATCATCAATGCTGTAAATATATTCTTCCGCATCGGCAACCATCATTTCAATTCTGGATACATGAAGCTCCTTCTTTGCTTTCCTCTCCCTAAGCCTGGCACGCTTCCGATTGATGGCCGAATGGTCGTTCTCTCCACGAATCACACAGGTTCCAAGTGGTTTCTTTCCTCGTTTTCCTCTTGTCACAACATCTGTAACTTCCCTATCAAGCGGAAGCATAGACCTAATTTCTGCTTCCAAATTCTGTATTCTACGTTCTTCATCTTCTGCCTCTTTTATCATGCTTGCATATTGTTTTAATATGCTCTTATCTGCCATTCTAAAACCTCCTTACCCCGCGCACTTGCCATGTACAGCCTGTGTCTCCTCCGGGTCCTCAATTATATAACACTCCATAGTCGTGTTAACATTGCTATGTCCCAGGACCGCCGCTATGTCCTTAAGTGATGCCCCATGCCGGGCCATGTATGTAGCCAGGTACGCCCTGAACCTGTGTGGGTGCAGATTTAATCCATCCAGACGCTGGTCATTGGTCACTATATCTTTAAGCATTTTGCGTATGGTGCAGGTGCATACCCTGCCGTACACACCCTTGGTTTTGCGGTAGTTGATAAACAAGGCCTCGCTGGTGTCTGGCAATGCCCGGCGCCATTCAAGGTATGCCTCCAGATGTACAATAGCGCGTGGTGTGAAGAACGCCGGCCGCTCCTTTCGTCCCTTTCCGTAGATAATGCAGCGCTTCCTGCTAATATCTATATCACCCACATCTAATCCGACCAGCTCTGATATGCGCATCCCGCGTCCAGATACGGACACGCCCAGCACCCGTACCGTATCCTGCCCTTGTTG
>OGSS01000860.1_pt1 | contig 25182 bp, 24 predicted proteins | sample 1553591 | NCBI WGS metagenome assembly OGSS01 (sample SAMEA2580061, study PRJEB22360) | human gut metagenome | biome: human gut; feature: human-associated habitat; material: faeces | place: Denmark | collected 2008/2010
GGGGCCGGCGGGAGTATTAAGGTTTACGGGTCGGATGAGGTTGCGGAGCTGGAGGGGCCGGAGGCTACGGTGTCGTATTAGTGATTGAAAGTTGGGATGTATCACAGGATATTCATTGGTATTCAAAAATGGGTTAATAGGTGAAGAGAATAAAATCTTTATATGAATTGCCAGCACTCATCAATGTGATTAAAGGGGATAGAGGTATAATCGGGACAATCAAGAAAAACATTGATTTTTCAAACGTTGTCAAGGCGTAAGTCAACCCTGTTCAAGTGATTTGTGTTAGATCTTATAAGCAGCAAATCTTAATAGGAGGCTGACTTAGCCGAGACGTGGTAGTGTAGTGTTACCATTCTCGGCTAAATGCCGTGTTTTAGCTCATATATGAACCCGCTGATTAGATAAATGTTGAATGCGAGAGGTAGAAAATAGAAATGATGATTGATCCGTTTAAAAACAAAATTTGGCTGTCATCGCCCACAATGCACGGTGACGAATTGAAGTATGTTACCGAGGCTTATGAAACAAATTGGATGTCCACGGTAGGAAAGAATATTAACGAAGCAGAGCGATTGGTTGCTGAAAAGGTTGGTGTCCGATATGCAGTGGCATTATCGGCAGGAACAGCATCTCTACATCTTGCCATGAAGCTTGCGGGTGAAGCTATGTATGGTCAGCCTGAAATCGGAAAAGGAGCATTGAACCAACGAAAAGTTTTCTGCACTGATGTTACGTTTGATGCCACGGTGAATCCGGTAGTCTATGAGGGCGGTGTCCCTGTTTTCATTGATGCCGAGCGTGACACATGGAATATGGCCCCTGTGGCTCTTGAAAAAGCATTTGAGATTTACCCGGATGTCAAGGTGATCGTGGTTGCACACCTGTATGGAACGCCGGGAAAGCTTGATGAAATCAGAACGATAGCTACTGCCCATGGAGCTGCCATTATAGAGGATGCGGCAGAATCCCTGGGCGCTACTTATAAAGGAAAACAGACCGGCAGTTTTGGAGACTATGGCTGTATCAGTTTCAATGGAAACAAGATCATTACCGGTTCAGCTGGTGGAATGTTCCTGACTGATTCCAGGGCGGATGCTGAAAAGGTACGCAAGTGGTCAACACAAAGCCGGGAAGCAGCACCTTGGTATCAGCATGAGGAGCTTGGCTATAACTACCGCATGAGCAATGTGATTGCCGGAGTTGTGCGTGGACAGATTCCATATTTGGAGGAGCATATCGCACAAAAGAAAGCCATCTATATGCGATATAAAGAAGGTCTGAAAGACCTTCCTGTGCAGATGAACCCTTATGATGAAAAGAACAGTGAGCCGAACTTTTGGTTGAGCTGCATGATGATTGATAAAGATGCCATGTGCCAACAGGTTCGTGGAGAGCAGAAAGCACTTTACATAAGCGAACCGGGTAAGAGCTGCCCGACGGAGATTCTGGAAACTCTGGAGAAGTACAATGCAGAAGGCCGTCCTATCTGGAAGCCGATGCACGAACAGCCACTTTTCCGAATGAATCCGTTTATCACCAGAGATGGAAATGGCAGAGCCAAAACGAATGCCTATATCGAAGGCGGCTGTATGAATGTGGGTATGGATATTTTTGAAAGAGGCTTGTGCCTGCCGAGTGATAACAAGATGACTGCTGAGGAGCAGGAGCAGATTATTGAGATTGTTAGGAGTTGTTTCTGACGCTCTGAGGCAAAGAAATAAAGTTCTGCAGGAGGACTAAAGGATATGGAGCATAGAAAAGGCTTTTATGAAAAGCACATAAAACGTCCCCAGGATTTTCTGTGTGCATTACTTGCGTGTATCGTTTTAAGTCCTGTCATGCTGGTGATTACGATTCTGGTAAAGATTAAGATCGGATCCCCTGTCCTGTTTGCTCAGGAAAGACCGGGGTTACATGGAGAGATATTCAAGTTGTACAAGTTCCGGACAATGACCAATGAGAGAGGTGAAAATGGAGAATTACTGCCGGATGAACAGCGCCTTACACCTTTTGGCAAACTGCTTCGTTCCACGTCGCTGGATGAACTGCCGGAACTGGGGGCCATCCTGTCCGGACGGATGGCGGTTTGCGGACCCCGGCCGCTTTTGTCAAAATATCTGCCCCTCTATAATGAGCATCAGGCAAGACGGCATGAGGTCAGACCGGGCTTTACTGGGTTGGCACAGGTAAATGGAAGAAACTTTATTAGCTGGGAAGAAAAGTTTGGCTTGGATGTGGAGTATGTAGACCACATTACATTCCTTGGTGATTGGAAAATCATCTTTAAGACCGTATGGACTGTATTGAAACGAGAAGGAATCAATTCTGAAACCTCCGCAACCATGGAAGAATTTAAGGGTACAGAAGTCGCTGAATTAAAAGACAATACAGAGGTATAGATATGAAAAAATTGGCAATTGTTGGTGCGAGTGGTCACGGAAAGGTAGTTGCAGATATTGCGAGAAAGAATGGATACAGTGAGATCGTTTTTTTAGACGATGATGAGAGTATTCATGAATGTGGAGGTTATTCAGTCACAGGGAAAAGTGCCGAAGCTGAGATGATAGATGCTGATGTAGTCGTTGGGATTGGCAATGCATGTGTCCGGAGGAGGATACAGGAATCCATTCCAGGTGAAAAACTGATTACACTCATTCATCCGGATGCAGTTGTTGCGGAAGATGCAGTAATAGGTGCAGGAACTGTAGTTATGGCAGGCACCGTAATCAATCCGGGAGCAAGGATAGGAAAGGGATGTATCATAAATACATGTTCGTCCGTGGATCATGATTGTAAAGTGGACGATTATGTACATATTGCGGTGGGAAGCCATTTGTGCGGGACTGTCTCTGTGGGAAATGAAACCTGGATCGGTGCAGGAGCAACCGTCAGCAATAATGTTTCTATCTGTTCCAACTGCATGATTGGTGCTGGATCAGTAGTAGTGAAGAATATTGTTTTAGCCGGTACTTATTTTGGAGTTCCGGCAAGAAACATTATATAAAAGAAATGGAGTAAAACGATGGCATTAACATTGATGTATATTACAAATAATCCTATTACGGCACAAATTGCGCAGGAGGCAGGTGTTGATCGTATCTGGATTGATATGGAATATATAGGCAAAGGCGAAAGACAAGGCGGGATGGATACGGTCAAGAATCATCATACGATTGATGATATAAAAAACATGCGTCCGATTGTTACAAATGCGGAACTCATGGTCAGAGTAAATCCGTTACATACGGCTGCTGAGGATTATGGCAGCTCTGAGGATGAGATCAATCAGTCTATTGAAGCAGGTGCTGATGTAATAATGCTTCCAATGTTTAAAACTGCGGATGATGTTAAGAAGTTTGTGAGATATGTCGATGGCAGAGCAAAGGTACAGCTTCTTGTGGAAACAGCCGAAGCCGCAGCCAAAATTGATTCTATTCTGGAAGTTCCAGGAGTTGACGAGATTCATATTGGACTAAATGACTTACACCTTGCTATGAACAAAGCTTTCATGTTTGAACTGATTTGTGATGATACGGTTGCAAGTCTTTGCAAAAAAATCAAAGCAAAAGGCATCAAATATGGATTTGGTGGAATTGCCCGGGTTGGATATGGAATGCTTCCGGCAGAGCATATTATTGCAGAACATTATCATCTTGGTTCAACGGCAGCTATTCTTTCCAGAGGCTTCTGCGATGCCAATATTGTGAAAGACCCTATGGAGATTGAATCTATTTTTGTAAAGGGCGTAAGAAATATAAGACGGAAGGAACATGAGGTTGCCCAATATAGTGAAGAACAATATCTGAAAAACTTGGATATAATTCGAGAAAAAGTTTCGGTAATAGTAGCAAATAAAAACGGAAAAGGTTAATTTAATGAAAAAGGTTTGCATGATAACTACAGTGTCGCTGACACTTAAGGTTTTTGTTGTAGAAACAGCTAAATATTTATATAAACAATGTGGTTATGATGTAACCCTGATTTGTGATAATGATGAAGAATTTAAAATTTCATTACCCGGTTACATACATTATATTCCCGTACATATGGCAAGAGGTGTGGATATTACGGGCATAAAGTCCATGATTGATTTTATTAGAATCTTTAGAAACGAGAAATTTGACATGGTTCAGTATTCCACGCCGAACGCTGCCTGTTATGCAAGTATTGCAGCTAAAATAGCGAAGGTTCCTGTCCGATTATATTGTCAGTGGGGAATTCGTTATGTTGGAATGGACGGAATGTCCCGAAAAATCTTTAAAGCCATTGAGAAAATGGTATGTAGAAATTCAACCGATATTTGGGCTGTCAGTCCAATGAATAAGGCATTTGCAGTATCAGAAGGGCTTTACCCAGAAGAAAAAGCCATTGTTATAGGAAAAGGCGGTACGATTGGTGTCGATATGCAGCGGTACGATATTTCAAAAAAGACAGACTATCGTTTTGCAATTCGCAACCAATACGATATATCTGATGAAGCTTTTGTATATGGTTTTGCCGGGCGTGTTTCGGTGGATAAGGGTTTTACAGAATTACTGGCAGCATTTCGGATAATTACAGAATCGGAGCCAAATGCGAAGCTGCTTATTGTGGGCTCTATGGAAGATAATTGTGATGTTCCGGTTGAGATTTTGGAATGGGGGAGAAAATCAGAGCAGGTAGTTATGACCGGAATGGTTGATGGATCGAAGATGAATGAATACTATTCGGCAATGGATGTATTGGTTCATCCGACATATAGAGAGGGGTTCGGAATGGTGCTTCAGGAAGCTGGCGCATTGGGAATTGCCATGATTACTACAAACATACCTGGCGCTTCGGAGGTAATGGAGAATGGGAGCTCTTGTGTACTCGTAGAGCCGAAGAATATATTTGAGCTTGCCAGTGCAATGAAAATGTTGATTGCGGATCGAGGGCGGACGAAAGAGATTGGGCAGGCAGCGTATGAAAGAACAAAGCAATATTATGACCGCCCAATTATGCTTGAAAACCAAAAAGCAGACTATATAAAACTTTTAAGTAAATGGGGAACTTAGGCATCATGAGAATTATATTAACAGATAAGGATTTAGATAATAGTGGATTCCCCTCTGATGTACGAGTGGTAAAAATTACATATAAAACCATAGATGCTTATGACCATAACAGCGATGTCATTGCAATCTCTGGCTCAAGAGCAATTGCGATTAAGGCTGACAAAATGGATTTTCCTGGTTTGAACTTATTTCAGCTGACAAGTGCTGGATTTGATAAAGTCCCATTGGAAGAATTCAGAGATAAAGGTGTGATGGTTGCAAATGCCGGAAGTACATATAGTGTTCCGATTGCAGAAACAGTTGTGCTTGGAATGCTGCTTATGGCAAAAAGACTTCACTCAAATCCGAATAATCGTCATGCAAAAATTCAGCGTCACTATATTGAAATCCAGGAATTGTATGCGAAGAAGGCCATGATACTGGGAGCTGGTAGTATTGGGACAGAAATTGCAAAACGTCTTTCCGGTTTTGACATGATTGCTGATGGATATGTACAAAGTGAAAAAATACGACCTTATTTCAATCGTGTTATTTGCGGACGTAAAGCTTTAGCTGAAGCGATTGGAAACTATGACTATGTAATTTCCACTTTGCCAGACAGTGAAAGCACAAGAGGCTTTTTTGACAAAGAGTTGCTCAGCAGAATGAAACAGACTTCAGTGATCGTGAATGTAGGACGAAAAGCGGTATTCAAGGAAGATGATCTCTTTACGGCCTTAAAGGCCAGGTCTATTGGCGGCGCAGTTCTGGATATGTTTGAGAGTATCCCCAATCCGGTTACGAACAGATTCAGGAGGCTTCGTAATGTTATTGTATTGCCGGGGGTAGCAGCCATTTCACAGGAAGTTAATGTACGATTAAAAACGTATTGTGAAGCGAATATACTGTCCGCTATAGAAGGAAAAAAGGTAATGGGTATAGTGAATGAGGTAGAATAAATGTTTTTCAGTATTATAATTCCAATCCACAATTCAGAAAAATATCTGAGACAATGCATAGATAGTATATTGGCACAAACTTGCAGGGATTTTGAAGTTATTTTGGTCAATGATGGATCGGAGGATGACAGTCCGGGAATTTGCGACCAATACTGCGACGAAGATACGCGATTTCATGTAATCCACCGAAAACAAGGAAAAGGAGCTGCATCAGCCCGAAATGCAGGAACCAATATGGCGTCAGGAGACTACATTGTCTATATTGATAGTGATGATTATATAGAAGATGCAATGCTCTTAGCTGATATAAAGGAACAGGCAGAAAAGGGATATGATGTCATTTGTTATAAGTTCAGAAAATATTATGAGGATACTGATGAAATGACAGCCTGCACTTTTTCAATGCCAGCACCAATAGAGGGTGAAACAATAGGAGACTATGTAAACAGACTCGTGAAGTGTGATGCGTTTTACTGTGCGCCCTGGACAAAAGCCATTCGCAGGAAAATCCTGGTGGATGGAGAAATTAGATTTAAAGAAGGGCTGTTGAGCGAGGATCAAGAGTGGTATTACCATGTTTTGATTGGAGCAAACTCTATTATTGGCATTGACAAGAGTTACATTATATACAGGCAGCACAAGAGTTCCACGTCAGTATCCTGGACAATGAAAAATCTTACAGACACAATCAGCATAATCACGTTTTGGAAAAAAGAAATCGAAAGAACTAACTTGCCAGACAACTATAAAAGTGCAATTTTAAATTCAATAGCGAAATTATACTGCAATTTGCTTATTGGGTATATTAGGTATTCTAATCCGGATAAGAAAAGCGAGTATGATAATTTGAAAAAGTTGGCTGATTTGATGGAATACCACGCGAATCCCAGGGTCAATTCTTTCTATAGAGTATATAAAATCGGCGGATTTACTACATTGATAATGGTGTTGAAGATAATTTGTAAGTTGAGGTAGTTATAGATGGAGAAGAAAGCTTTCCTGAAGGTATTGGTTGTTACAACGAATGCCTGGAGGGATAATACAGGAATCAATACGTTGATAGAGTTTTTTAAATGCTGGAATCCAAATCGTATTGCACAGATTTATACAAAATCAACGTTTCCTAAAACCACAGTTTGTAATAAGTTTTTCAGTATTTCAGAGAATGCTGTTATGAGAAGCGTAATAAACAGAAGCATTACCACTGGAAAGGAAGTTCATAACGAGACTGTTAATTCAATTATGGACAATCCATCAGCAAAAGAAGAACAAAAAATATACTCCACCTATAAAGGTAAAGTCCGGGAATTATTGTCCGTTTGCAGAGAAATTGTTTGGAAACTTGGGAAATGGAAAACCGCAGAGTTGAATCGTTTTATTGACGAATTTGACGCAGATGTGCTGTTTATTCCGATTTATCCAACAATATATATGGGAAGAATTCAGAAGTATATTATTAGCCGCACTCAAAAACCTGTGGTGTCCTACTTAGCAGATGACAATTACACCTACAAGTCTGTACATAAAGACCCATTTTCTCTGATTCATCGACATATTTTGCGTAAATATGTGAAGTACATTGTTGTACATAGCACGAAGCTAATGGTGATTGCACCAAAACAGAAGGAAGAGTATGACAGGATTTTTGGTGCGGACAGCGTAGTCATGACGAAGGGGATTGATTTTGAACCGTTTGAGTCTTATCAAACCGGAAATCCGATTAAGATGGTATACACGGGTAAGCTGATTATTGGCCGTTGGAAATCTCTTGCAGCAATTGCGGAGGCTTTTGGAGGAATCAATCAGGATGGTATTAAGATTATGCTTGATATTTACACCACAGATTCTTTGACGGATGAACAGAACAAATTGCTGAATCGTAACGGCTGCTCTGTTAAAGGTGCTTTGACACTGGAACAGGTGAAGGAGGTTCAGAAAGCAGCAGACATCCTTGTTTTTGTGGAAAGCCTTGAGAAGAAATTCAGGAACACTGCCAGACTTTCCTTCTCTACTAAAATTACGGATTATCTGAGAAGTGGCAAGTGCATTTTTGCAATCGGAGATAAGGACATTGCACCGATGGATTACTTTATCCGGTACGATTCTGCTGTGACGGCAACCAGCTATGAACAGATTTCAGAAAAACTGGCTGAGCTGGTGAATACTCCGGATTCAATTTTAGAGTATGCAAAGAAAGCATACAACTGCGGAGTGGAACACCATGAACGGGGGCGTATGGATAGTATTCTAATCCGTACAATCGAACAGGCAAATTTAAGGCAGCGGGGGAAAGGTAATGGAAAGTAAAATTACAAAATCCGTGTATCCGGGAATTGACATCGGAAAATTTTTGTGTGCATTTCTGATACTATTTTACCATTATTTTAGCGAGCATGGTTCACTGCCTGGTGTATTGGGAGAAGCACTTTCATTGTATGCGGTGGCCGTAGCGCTCTTTATGACCATCAGTGGGTTTCTTCTTTATAATAAGCTTGAGAATATTGATAGCAGGGAAGATCGCTGGAGTATCGTAAAAAAGCAGGTTTTTAGAATTTATAGAGTATATCTTTTGTGGAGTATTCCCTATCTGCTTTTACAATTTTACGCTGGGATTGGAGTTCTATATCTGTTAGTTTTGTTTTATGGAAAATTCAGGGGTGGGTTTTCCAATCTACCTTTTATACAATCTGGTTTATGCCAATGTTGGCAATCGGTATACTGCTAACTTTTTGGCTGACTGAAAAACTTCCCAATACTGCTGTTAATGTGTTAGCAATTTTGTGCTACATGATTGGCTCACTTTCTCTCACATACCAATTTATAGGTTATCAAATTCCGGGCTTTGCACGTTTTGTTGAATTTGAGAACCTGTGGCTCGGTGGGGCAAGAGGCTGGTTATTCTATGCGTTTCCGCTAATCCTGGTTGGTAAAGGTATGGTTTCTTATAAGGATAAAATGAAGCCTCTGCCTATGGTGTGCTTAGCATGCTGCTGTACTCTCGTGATGTTAGCAGAAGCCTTGTTGATTCGAAAAATATCGGGAGGGCATACAGGAATTGATTTGACAATTATGATGATTCCTACGGTATTCTGTATTTTGGGATTTCTGAGTTCAATCCGTTTGCCAGATGGAAAATATGCAAGATGGATGCGAAACATGAGTACACTGATTTTTATGAGTCAGAGACTATTTTTGACAGTATTACCGCAGTGTTTTCCGATGGTGTTTTTCTTTGTATTTATGAATAAATATATTGGAGCAACAACGATTATCTTGGTGACTGTTCTTTTTTCATCGCTTGTTATTCAAATATCAAAAAAGAAAGCATTTTTTCAAAAACTATATTAACCCTACAGTGTAAAAAACTGAATACTACAAGATAAGGAGAAGTGTGCGTCAAATGCTGAATTTGCGGGGCGAATAAAATGAAAAGGGGGATTTAACCATGAAAGTAATGCAAATAAATGCAGTATATGCTTCTGGAAGTACTGGGTCTATTGTTAGTGATATTCATACACTTTCGATTGAGAATGGAATTGATTCATACATTGCATATTCTACATCACCGTTAGCGAGAAACGAAATTGTTAATGGATATCAGATAGGAAATACTTTTGGGAAAAAGATTCATGCTTTATTGGGAAGGATAAATGGGAAGCAAGCATACTTTTCCAAAATTGCAACATGGCATTTGTTAAAGTATATTGAAACAGTAAAACCGGATATTGTGCATTTACATAATCTACATAGTAACTTTATTTATCTAAATATGCTCCTTGACTATTTAGCAAAAAAAAGGATAAAAACAGTTATCACATTACATGATTGCTGGTTTTATACGGGTGGATGTTTTCATTATTCATCTGCAAGATGCGATGGATGGTTAAAAGAATGCGGTCACTGTCCTAAGAAAAATAAAGATACCCCCGCATTATTCTGTGATGCTTCAAAGAAAATATTAAAGGATAAAAAGAAATATTTGAGTGGGATAGATGATTTAACAATAGTTGGAGTGTCTGAATGGATATCGCATGAGGCAAAGAAGACTTTTCTGGGATATAAAAAAATTATTACAATACATAATGGAATTGATACAGATTTTTTTAGGCCAAGTCATTCTGACTTTAGAATAAGGAATGGGATTGGCAATGAAAAATTTATGATTTTAGGTATAGCAAATAAATGGTTATTACCAATTAATCAGACATTATTAACTGCAATGATTGATTTTTTGAATGAAGATATGGTTTTTGTTATGATTGGTTGTACAGAAAGACAGAGACAAATATTACCTGAAAAAATCAAGGCGTTTCCCTTCATTTCTGACAGGAGTGAATTGAGAAATATTTATTCTGCTTGTGACGTATTTACGAACTGTACATGGGAAGAATCTTTATCTTTAGTTAACGTAGAAGCACAAGCTTGTGGAACACCAGCCGTCACATATTCAGATACTGGGGTATACGAAACAGTTGATGGCATGTCCGGTTTTAAAGTAAGAAACGGAGACATTAAAGAGTTTTTAAATGCGGTTCAGACTGTAAAAAATAAGAAGAAACAAAGCTATTCTAAAAAATGCAGAGAGTTTGTTATTAAGGAGTTTAATAAGGGGACAAACTATAAGAAATATTTAGAATTATATAAAAATGAGCGTGTAATATGAGTGAAAATAGAAATAATCGAATTTTAACGATAGACACGATATTTATAGTGTTCTTTTCAATGTATTATATATTGCCTTCGGTTTCGGCAAAATTTACATTCCTTTTTCCGTTTGCACTTGTCTTTGTTTATATTGTGATAGGTACAATACGAAATGGTATGAAATTGTCGACCATTATTGTAAAATATTTATTTCTAATCGCTTTTATATCATTCTTGTACATGATTTTGACTGATGCAAGTTCAATCGCTGCTGATGTATCAGACCGAGGATTAAAAAGGTTTTTGAGTAAATATTATCAAATGGCTATGATGTTTTTTCCTCTACTTTTTCTAAAGAGAATAATAGATTTTTCTCCTTTTAGAGTAAAAAAAATTGTACTTATTTTCTCGTATGCACTTTTTGCATATGTAATGCTTTTTACGATACAAGAACTAAGAATTAATCCAAATATTACAAGAGCGTGGGCAGGATTCGAAGAAAACAGTGCAAACAATGTTGCAAATTATTATTTCGTTTATGCAATACCTTTTACAATAGCGATAAGCACTATGTTGGTGTGTAAAGCAAAAAGAGTCGTGATTAAAGCAATTATGGTAGCGCTGATTATCTATCAGGTTTATTTTTTGCTTTTGGCACAATATACGTTATCCGTTTTAATATCGATTATTGGTATTTGTGCAGAAATATATTGTAATACGAAGCCTGGAAGAAATAAAACAGTCCTTGTATTGTTATTTGCTATTCTTGCAATTTTATCTCCGTGGCTCTTAAAAATGGCAGCATCACACGTGCCGTCTGAACAGATGGCAATTCGACTATATGAGATTTATTATTTCTTAGTGGGAGGTGATGTATCAGGATACAATTTGAACGGACGAATGACATTATATACTGAAACGATAAAAGCTTTTTTGAAATCACCATTTTGGGGTAATAGGCATTTGGATTTTGATGGTCATGCAACATTCCTGACTGTATTATCAGATTTGGGATTATTAGGGGGCATTCCATTCTATTATTTGTATTTTTCTTCACTGAAAAGAGTGAGAGCGATTATTAATGATAAATGTAATTGCTACTGGCCTGTTTTTCTAATGTTGGCTTTAATGGGATTTACAAATCCTATACATACAGCACTACCGTTAATGTATGTAGTATGGTTTTTAGTGCCATTATCAATCGAAACCTTTATGGAATATGAGGAGATGACTTATGAAATCGTGGAAAACTGATGTGATTCAAATGGTAATAAATATGATTAGATATAGAAAATTCGCTCTATTATTAGTAGCTATCAAAAGAAGAATTACATCAAAAAATAAGGGCATATGGTTCAATAATCGGAGAGGAGACTGCTACGTATGCATAGTTGGGAAATAGATGTTGCAGTACTGGTTATTTTTTTTAAGCGAGATGAACAATTCTTGAAAACATTTGAAGCTATTAGAATGGCTAGACCACGAAAACTTTTATTATGGCAGGATGGGCCGAGAAATGATAACGATATGCTGGGTATCTTAGCGTGTCGTAAAATCGTAGAAAATATTGACTGGGATTGTGAAGTGCATCGTTGTTACAATGAACAAAACTTTGGATGTGATCCTTCAACATATTATAGCCACAAATGGGCGTTTTCAATGGTAGATAAATGTATTGTTCTTGAAGATGATTTTGTCACAAATAGAAGTTTTTTCTTGTTTTGTAAGGAGTTATTGGACAGGTATGAATTTGACGACAGAATTAATCATATTTGTGGGATGAATATGCTTGGTGAATATAAAGATTATCCTTATGACTACTTTTTTGGATTTACCGGCACAAATGCCTGGGCAAGCTGGAAAAGGGTGGTTGATGGATGGGATGAAAGCTATTCGTTTTTAAATGATGAACGCTATATGAATCAACTCCGCCAACTATATGGGGAAAGATTCATAGGCTGTTATAAAGTAGCTAAGCAGAGGAAAGGTACGGGTGTTCCTTATTGGGAGAGCATCTTGCTTTTTGATAGTTTGTTAAACTCAAGATTGGCGATTGTATCAACAAAAAATATGGTGCAGAATATTGGGATGACAGTGGATTCCACCCATTCTAATACAAATGAAAAGTTTCTTACCAAAACAGAAGCAAGATTGTTTCATTTAGATACTTATGAATTAGAATTTCCTCTAAAACACCCACCATATGTTGTACCAGAAATAGAATATTACAAACAATTGGACTTGTTTTTTGGAAATGGACATCCATTAGTTAAGCTTGCCAGAAAAGCATATCATTTATATAAATATATGATTTATGGAGAACTTGGCAATAAAATCAATAGAAAGTTGAGAAAAGAATAATGCTGCTGTCTATCATAATTCCTGTTTATAATTTGGAAAATTATATTGGTCGGTGTCTTGAATCATGTATGAATCAGTCCTGCATGGAAAATAAGTATGAGATTATATGTGTTGATGATGGGTCTAAAGATAATTCAGCACAGATTATAAAGAAATATTCAGAACATGATAATCGGATAAAATATATCCACAAGGAAAACGGAGGGGTTTCTTCTGCCAGAAATCTAGGACTCACAAAGGCTTCTGGGGAGTATGTCTGGTTTGTGGATGGGGATGACTGGATTCGCAAAGATAGCATAAGAGCTATTGGGAATATTATGGCATCCATTTCTGAAAAGCCTGATAGTGTTTTATTTGACTCAAAAGTAGTATATGAATACGAAAATCAGCAGATTGATTCGGAACCAAGTTATAAAATGGGGGGGGGGGGTATTGCTCCCTTCTGGAATCATATTCAAACAGTGTATGCTATAGATGGTTTAGAAAATGTACATTGATTGGAAATGGAATAGATTTTGATGGAAGTTTGAAATATGCTGAGGATACATTATTGCTCGCAAGATTTCGGCCAGTATGTAAGTCAGTTTTGTTAATTGATATGCCATTATATTATTATTATCAACGAAATGGATCTGTAATGCAAGATGTAGATGCTGCTCAGCATGCCTTTTGTATGCTTAAATTGGCAAAGGTTTATAAAACAGAGAGCAGACATGACTCTGAAGAAGTAGGAAAAAGAATGAGCAATGCATATATACGAGCGATGCAGGCATTTTGTAGGGATTTATGTTTATATTGTAGCGATAAGAATACTGTTAAGGATATTATACATTTGCTGAAATTAAAATCATTTTATCCTTATGGAATAGACAGAGGCAATTTCAGAATTGATAAAAGACAAAGTATAAAGAATGACATAATGAACTGGATGTTTGGTTTATTGTCAATTGAACCATATTTTTGGCTGTGCTGGAGAGTATGCTCAATAATAAGAACAAGAGGAAAAACATTCATCTTTAACATTGATTATTTTGCCCCAGCCTTTGATGAGTGATAATTGGGAAGGAGTAATATGAGTAAATACACGGTATGTGGATATGACATAGACATATTACATGATAGGATGCTGAAGGTTGCAATTGAGGTTGATAGGATTTGCAGAGATCATGGATGGAAATGCTCGTTATATGGAGGATCTGTGCTGGGAGCTATTCGACATAATGGATTTATTCCATGGGATCATGATATTGACATGTGCATGCCCAGAAAGGACTATGATTGTTTCGTCAAATATATGCTGAGACATCCAAATGAAAAGATTTTTTTTAGCAATTACAAATCTGAGAAACGATATCCAAATAGTTGGGGTAAGGTTAGATTAAATGGTACAGTTTTTGTGGAAAAAGAATTGTCAACGCTCAAAGAGCTACATAATGGGGTATTTATCGACCTGCATCCAATTGATAATGTAACACCTCTGACAATCAAATTGCAGGTGAGATGGGCTATGTTTTGGTCATGTGTTGGGAAGGTCAAGAGCGGAATTTATTCTGGCTCAAAAAAAAGGATACAAATTTATAAAATGTTTTTATGGCTACCATATAATACAATTAATGCTTTTCGGGAATTTTCAATGAAGGCCTTAAAACCGTTTAAAACAAAATATGTCTATAAGGTGGCTCATCCTAATAATGGTATATATGCGATTGAGAGAAGCACTTTTGAAGATTTAATAGAACATCAATTTGAAGGACACCAATTTTTTATTCCAAGAAATTATGATGAATTCTTAACAGAGAGATATGGAGACTATATGCAGATTCCGCCGGAGTCAGAGGTGTATGAATGCTGCACATCAATAGTGGAGTGTAAATTATGAGTAGTTTAGAAGAAAAATCCAATAAACAACTTAAAACCGGAGCAGTACTCTCGTATTTAGCAATTGGAATAAATATTGTATCGGCTTTAATATATTCTCCATGGATGTTATCTAAAATAGGTTCTGGAGATTATGGACTGTATAGTTTGGCCACCTCTTTGATAAACATGTTTTTGTTGGATTTTGGTATTAGTTCTGCTGTTTCCAGATTTGTTTCAAAATATGTTGCTGAAGGTAAACAGGAGAAAGTAGATCAGTTACTTGGTATTGTTTTTAAACTTTTCATGGGTATTGCGGCTGTTATTAGTGTCACATTAATAGTGATTTACTTTTTTATCAATCAAATCTATATTTCGCTGACATCAAGTGAATTGAGTAGATTTAAAATTGTATATATTATATCTGCAACTTATAGTGTTGTTTCGTTTCCGTTTGCTACTACTCTTAATGGTGTATTAACATCTTACGAAAAATTTATCCAGATGAAATTATGCGATGTTGGAAACAAAGTAATAACGGTAGTACTCATTGTCACAGCACTTTTAAATGGATATGGATTGTACGCACTTGTTGCAATTAATGCGGCGCTTAATTTAGTGTGTTTTTTTGCAAAGTGGATTGTTATAAAGAAAGCGACGCCAGCAAAAGTATGTATATGTTTTTGGGATATGACTTTACTGAGGGAGATATTTAGCTTTTCTATTTGGGTGTTAATTAATTCAATTTGCTCAAGGCTAATTATGAATGTTTGCCCCAATATTTTAGGGATTACTTCGGGAACAAGGGCCATTACAATATTTAGCTTTGCATCAGTAATAGAAGGATATTCATATACATTTTCCAGTGCAATTGACGGAATGTTTATGCCTAGAATAGCACGGATTACCTACAAAGAAGGAAATATGGACAAGATACTTTCTTTAATGATAAAAGTAGGAAGATTTCAATATCATTTAGTTGGACTAGTGCTAATTGGATTTGTTTGCGTGGGGAAAGAATTTATAAATCTATGGATTGGAAATGACTACATTTCAGTCTATTATTGTGCAGTATTTCTTTTATTACCAACACCATTTTATCTCTCACAGCAAATTGGAAAAAATACAATGGTAATGGTGAATAAGATACGATATTTAACATGTGTCAATGTTATAAAGGCGGTATTGAATGTGGTTTTTGTTTTCTTTTTGTCAAAATTCTGGGGGGCAATAGGTGCTTGCATTTCAATTTGCGCTGTTTACTTTTTTAGAAATTTTGCCAATATGTATCTCTATAAAACGAAATTGGGACTTGATATCAAAACATTTTATGTGAAATGTTATGGGAAAATGTCAATCCCTATGCTAATTACATTAGTGGCAGGTTCAGCTATACAAAAGGTGAATACTAAAATGAGATGGGGTATTTTGGGGATTGAGATTTTTATGATTATAGGAATATATCTGCTACTTATGTGGCTTATTGCATATAACGATGACGAGAAAAAAATGATAAAGGGAGTATTAAATAAAATTACTCACAAGTAAGGAGTATGTATGAATCGCAGAATTCTTGAAAAATTAAAAATACCTGAGGCCGTCCGAGTTCCAATTTTTGGCGGAAAGATATATCAGTATTTATCCAAAAAAGAAAATGAATTAATTCAGACGGAATGTATAACAGAGAATGCTTTGAATTTAAAAGTAAGATCGGAAAAAATCGTCGCATCTATGACATCTTTTCCGGCACGAATCAAATATGTACATATCGCATTGAAATCTCTAATGACTCAAAGTTACAAACCTGATCGTATAATTCTATGGTTGGCAGAGGAACAATTTCCAGAACGTCATCTGCCACAACAATTGCTAGAGCTGCGGAATTATGGGATTGAGATTAACTGGTGCGAAAATTTATATGGACATAAAAAATACTATTATTGTCTTTTGAACCAACAACCAGACGAAGTTATTATAACTTTTGATGATGATATTATTTATCCGGTTGATGCTATAAAACGCTTAATGGATAAACATATTCAATATCCGAACTGTATTGTCTGTGAACGTGCTCAAGCTATAGATTATGAAAAAGATGGAACACTGAAAAATCCAGGAAGATGGAAAACAATTTCCAAGGTTGGATGCAAGCAACCATCCTATAGCCTGAATCCATCGCCTGGAGGCGGTTGCTTAATTCCGTATGACGGTTTTTACAAGGACGCGAAAAATGTAAAGAAAATTAGAGATTTGGCGTATAAAAATGATGATTTGTGGTATATGTTTATGGCCGCTGAAAATGGGACCAAGACAATAAAAACACAGAAATACCACAAGCCATTTTCTTTAATTAGTGGGTCACAAACTGTGCAAATGGCCACAGAGAATATTGTGGGAAATCGTAACCAGATTATTATGGATAGACTTAGAAAAGAGTACCCAGTAGCCTACGAACGGATTTTACATGATGAGGACTGAACAACATGGAGAAGAAAATTTTAGATAGATTTCTTGAGATAACCCCATTCATATGTGCGTTAATGGTTGTTGGTCTCCATTCGTACAGCGCTGGGGGTATGAATCAACTAAGTATCACTGCACGAATAGAGGGAAGTCTTTCTCATGGTTTATTAACAGCTACAGTGCCCATCTTTATGTTTCTTTCGGCCTTTTTGTACTATAGAAATGCAGATATTTTGAGAGATGTAATTGTAAAGCAGAATAGAAGACTGGCGAGTGTTCTAATTCCATTTTTGGGGTGGTCTAGATTATATTATTTTGCAATTACTAATTTTATCTTTAATGGTAACAGAAAGTAGATTGCAACTATAAACGAATTGGTCAAGATATATAAAATTTATTGAGTGTTCATGATAATTGATTGAAATATATAGTTTATGGTTTTTGAATACAAAAATGTAAATCATGGTTAAGGGAGAAAAGAAATGAGTGTTTTTTGTAGAAAAACATTATTAATTACAGGGGGTACAGGTTCCTTTGGTAATGCAGTATTGAACCGCTTCCTTCAAACAGACATCGGAGAGATTCGCATATTTTCACGTGACGAGAAAAAACAGGATGATATGCGCCATGAGTTTCAAGCGAAGATGCCGGAAGCGGCAGACAAGATTTCTTTTTATATTGGCGATGTCCGTGATTTGGCTTCTGTAAAAAATGCTATACACGGTGTTGATTACATATTTCATGCTGCGGCATTAAAGCAGGTTCCATCATGTGAATTTTTTCCGATTGAAGCTGTAAAAACAAATGTTTTTGGAACAGAAAATGTTTTGACAGCAGCCATTGAAGAGGGGGTAGAATCTGTCATCTGTCTTTCCACCGATAAAGCCGCATATCCTGTCAATGCTATGGGAACTTCCAAAGCTATGATGGAAAAAGTTATCGTTGCAAAGAGCCGTACTAGCCAAAAAACGAAAATATGCTGCACACGTTATGGTAATGTTATGTGCAGCCGTGGCTCTGTTATTCCGCTTTGGATAGAGCAAATTCGTAATAACAACCCCATCACATTAACTGAACCGGCTATGACACGTTTCATCATGTCCCTGGAAGAAGCGGTTGATCTTGTTCTATTTGCATTTGAACATGGAGAAGCGGGTGATATTCTGGTACAGAAAGCTCCGGCATGCACTATTCAAACGCAGGCAGAAGCAGTCTGCCAGTTGTTTAACGGTAAGAAAGAGGATATCAAGGTTATCGGTATCCGGCATGGTGAAAAAATGTATGAAACTCTTCTGACCAATGAAGAATGTGCCCATGCTATTGACCTTGGCCGCTTTTATCGTGTACCATGTGATAAGAGAGGTTTAAATTATGACAAATTCTTTACAGAGGGAAACAGAGAGAGGGTAAAGTTAAACGAGTTCAATTCCAATAATACAAGACTGCTGTCTGTAGAGGAAACCAAAGCAAAGCTAGCCGCTCTTACTTATATTCAGGAAGAACTTGCAAAGGATAAATTGCAGTAAAAGGAGGTGTTGTATGAACTTATTAATAACGGGTGCAAAGGGTATGATGGGAACGGCTCTGGTTGCTAATTTGAAAAATATTAAAGATAAGAAAAACTGTACCCGTCCAGAATTGCATATAAATGAAATTTATGAATATGACATAGAATCCACGATGGAGGAACTGGAAAAGTATTGCCAAAAGGCAGATTGTATTTTTAATCTTGCAGGTGTAAACCGTCCGGAACATCCGGAAGATTTTATGAAAGGCAACTTCGGTTTTGCTTCTGAGCTTTTGGGGCTTTTAAAAAAATATAACAACAAGGCACCAATTATGCTTAGTTCTTCTATCCAGGCTGCTTTAGCCGGAAGATTTAAAGATTCTGAGTATGGCCGTTCCAAAAGGGCCGGTGAGGAGCTGTTCTTTTCTTATGCTGAAGAGACGGGAGCCAAAGTAGCGGTGTACCGTTTTCCGAACCTGATGGGTCATAGCCGTCCGAAATATAATTCCGCAGTATCTACCTTTTGTTGGGCAGTCGCAAATGATGAGGAATTTACCGTCAATGACCGCAGCACAGAGTTGGAACTGCTTTACATTGATGATTTTGTGGAAGGAATGCTTGACCTTCTTGAGGGAAAAGAACAGCACTGTGAGTTTGACGGTGTAGACGCGGTGCTGAGGGCAGACGGACGTTATTGTTGTGTACCAGTGACGCATAAGGTTACATTGGGCGAGATTGTAGATTTATTGCAGCAGTTTAAGAAGCAGCCAAGGACATTGATGATGCCGAAAATGCCGGAAGGTTCTTTTGCAAAAAAGTTGTATAGTTTATATTTGACATATCTTCCGGTAGAGAAGTTTAAGTATGAGTTAAAAATGAATTGCGATAATCGCGGGAGTTTTACGGAACTGATACATACTGCTGATTGCGGGCAGGTAAGTATTAATATCAGCCGGCCTGGTGTTACAAAAGGCCAGCACTGGCATAATTCCAAATGGGAGCTGTTTATTGTGGTTGCCGGGCATGGATTAATTCAGGAACGGAACATTCATACAGGAGAAACAGTGGAGTTTGAGGTTAGCGGCGATAAAATCGAAGCAGTCCACATGATTCCGGGCTGGACGCATAACATTATCAATTTGTCCGATACGGAGAATCTGGTAACCGTGATGACCTGCAATGAAATATTTAATCCAGAAAAACCGGACACATTTTATGAACCAGTGTAGAGGGAGAAAGAAAACGATGAGTGAGAAATTTGCCGTAAAGACCGATTATTCGGATATTCATTTTAAAGATAATGGAAAGCTAAAACTTCTTATTATTGTAGGCACTCGTCCGGAAATTATCCGTCTTGCCGCGGTAATTGATAAGTGCCGTAAGTATTTTGATGTAATACTGGCACATACGGGGCAGAATTACGATTATAACCTGAATGGGATTTTTTTTGAGAATCTGAAGATAGGGAGTCCAGAAGTTTATATGGATGCTGTCGGTGATGACCTGGGTGCAACCATCGGAAATATAATCAACTGTTCATATAAGCTGATGAATCAGATTAATCCTGAGGCGCTGCTGATTTTAGGAGATACAAATTCATGTCTGTCAGCCATATCAGCAAAGCGCCTGCATATCCCAATTTTCCATATGGAGGCAGGGAACCGCTGTAAGGATGAGTGTCTGCCGGAGGAGACCAACCGCCGGATTGTGGACATTATTTCCGATGTAAATCTTGCGTATTCGGAACATGCCAGGAAGTATCTCCATGAATGCGGATTTCCAAAAGAGCGTGTTTATGTAACCGGTTCCCCTATGTCTGAAGTCCTGCATCAGAATCTTGCAGAAATTGAAAGTTCAGACATTCTTGAAAAGCTTGGCCTGGAACCCCATAAATATATTCTTCTTTCTGCGCACCGTGAGGAAAACATTGATACGGAAAAGAATTTTTTGTCTTTATTTGCAGCGATAAACGGGTTGGCGGAAAAGTATGATATGCCGATACTATACTCTTGCCACCCCCGATCAAGAAACCGTATTGACGCTACAGGGTTTAAATTGGACAAACGCGTGATACAGCATGAGCCCCTTGGATTTCATGACTATAACTATCTGCAGATGAATGCCTTTGCTGTTGTTTCAGACTCAGGTACACTGCCGGAGGAGAGCAGCTTCTTTACAAGTATAGGACACCCGATACCGGCTGTGTGTATCCGTACCTCAACAGAGCGTCCTGAAGCTTTAGATAAGGCTTGCTTTGTGTTGGCTGGTATTGATAAAAAATCGTTACTTCAGGCAGTGGACACTGCTGTGCAGATGCATTTGGACTGTGATTATGGTATCCCAGTGCCGGATTATACGGAGGAAAATGTCAGCACAAAAGTGGTTAAAATTATCCAAAGTTACACAGGGGTGGTAAATAAGATGGTTTGGAGAGTCACAGATTAGACGCGAATATGATTTTTTAATGCAGAGGCGTATTTTTAAGGCTTAAGCAATATGGGAGGTGCCATGTACCATATCCACAAATACTCATACCGTTTTCTGTTCATTCTCTCCATAGCGGTCATCCTGTATGCCACATTGTATCGCGAAACTGGGCAGGGAGACATTGAACTCCGCCTTTTCTGGACCATAAAAAGAGCCTGGGAAGAACATTCCGGCTATCACTGGTATCTGATTCTTGGAAATATTGCCCTGTTCATGCCATTTGGGTTCTTCTTCACTTCCATCCTCCAAAGACCAGACTGGAAGAAAACAGCCATTGCGGGGTTTGTTTTTTCAGCAGCCATCGAGGTGTCACAGGTCCTTTTGGATAGAGGGTTGGGCGAGCTGGATGATATGCTGCACAATACATGGGGAAGCTTGATGGGGTATTGTGCGGCAGTGATACTGGGATATCTATTCGGACAGCAGAAAGAACAGTATGGAGGAAAGGTGAAAGGAGCCAGCCTGTTCTTTGGTATGACAGTATTCATGTTTACCATATTAATATTGTACAACAGGCCTGACTGGAGCGTGCGTTTGTGGAGGAGGTAATTATTATGTTTGCTATTTGGGTGGTTGGCGGTTCAGGGGAGCGTCTTACCAACAGGCTCAGGGGAGCGTCTTACCAAAAAACACTTGACAAATCCCCCAATAATTATTATGCTTGATAATTATAAATCAAAGAAAATAAACCAAACACGCAAATTATGCAATCAAAGCAAACCAATCAAACACAACGGTTATGAAGAAGAGGAGTACATCATATAAACCATCAGAGAGGGCGGTCCACTGGCTGAAAGGCGGCCCGGGCAGAGTATGATAGAAGGTAGCTTCTGAACTGGAGCGGTGAAGGATAAAACTGAGTGACTGGCATGCGGATATTTCCGTATTGCCGCCATGTAAAGTTTCCTTCTGCGTAGCTGCTTCCGACCGGCCTGCGTTAAAGGCCCAATGAGACTGCCGGACATCCGGCAAAACAAAGGTGGTACCGCGGACACTCCGCCCTTTGCCTTCCCTTAACCGGGATTGGCAAAGGGCTTTTTCTTTTTCGGGCCTGCAGGGCTGCAGGGTCTGCGGACGGCAATCCCGTACCGGTGTAATGAACCAAACCGTCAACGAAACCATCAACGAAACCATTAACCAAGCAAATTAATTACCAAAACTGTTTACCAAAACTACTTATCAAAACCAATTACCAAGACCAACTACCAAAACTAACTACCAAAACCAATCACCAAGACTAATTACAAAAACCATCTACAAAAAAAGGAGAACAAAACCATGAAGGAACTGGAGAAAACCTACAACCCGGCGGACATTGAAGACCGCCTGTACCAGAAGTGGCTGGACGGAAAGTATTTCCACGCAGAGGTAAACCGCAGCAAGAAACCATTTACCATCGTGATGCCGCCGCCCAACATCACTGGCCAGCTGCACATGGGCCATGCCCTGGATAATACCATGCAGGACATTCTGATCCGCTATAAGAGGATGCAGGGCTACGAGGCGCTGTGGCAGCCGGGAACGGACCATGCTGCCATTGCCACCGAGGTCAAGGTGATTGACAAGCTTAAGAAGGAAGGCGTTGACAAGGCAGACCTGGGACGGGACGGCTTCCTTAAGGAATGCTGGAAGTGGAGAGATGAGTACGGCACCAGAATCGTGAAGCAGCTTCATAAGCTGGGTTCATCCGCTGATTGGGACAGGGAGCGTTTTACCATGGACCATGGATGTTCTGACGCGGTCCTGGAGGTCTTTGTCAAGCTGTATGAGAAAGGCTACATCTATAAAGGGTCCAGAATCATTAACTGGTGTCCTGTATGCCAGACCTCTATCTCCGACGCAGAGGTGGAGCATGTGGAGCAGAACGGCTCCTTCTGGCACATCAATTATCCTGTAGTGGGAGAGCCAGGCCGTTTCGTTGAGATAGCCACCACCAGGCCGGAAACCATGCTGGGCGACACCGCAGTGGCGGTGAACCCGGAGGATGAGCGCTATCGGGACATCGTGGGCAAGATGCTGAAGCTGCCTCTGACAGACCGTGAGATCCCTGTTATTGCAGACCCGTATGTGGACAAGGAATTTGGAACCGGATGTGTGAAAATCACACCAGCCCATGATCCCAACGATTTTGAGGTGGGCAAACGCCACAACCTGGAAGAAATCATTATCTTAAATGACGACGCAACGGTAAATGTTCCGGGGCCGTATTTCGGTATGGACCGCTATGAGGCAAGGAAGGCCATTGTGGCTGATTTGGAGGCCCAGGGCCTGCTGGTCAAGGTGGTTCCCCACTCCCACAACGTGGGAACCCATGACCGCTGCAAGACCACGGTAGAGCCCATGGTGAAGCAGCAGTGGTTTGTAAAGATGGAGGAGATGGCAAAGCCGGCCATTGAAGCCCTTAAGAACGGCAGCCTTACCTTTGTTCCTGAGAGCTTTGGAAAGACATATCTGCACTGGCTGGAAGGTATCCGTGACTGGTGTATCTCCAGACAGCTGTGGTGGGGCCACAGGATACCTGCCTATTACTGCCAGGAATGCGGGGAAATCGTGGTTTCCAAGGAAGCGCCCCACGCCTGCCCTAAGTGCGGCTGCACCTCATTAAAACAGGATGAGGATACGTTGGATACCTGGTTTTCATCCGCCCTGTGGCCCTTCTCTACCCTGGGCTGGCCTGAAAGGACAGAGGATCTGGATTATTTCTATCCGACGGATGTTCTGGTAACTGGATATGATATTATATTCTTCTGGGTTATCCGTATGGTGTTCTCCGGCCTGGAGCAGACCGGAAAGCTTCCGTTCCACACCGTGCTGATTCACGGCCTGGTAAGAGATTCCGAAGGACGGAAAATGAGCAAGTCCCTGGGCAACGGCATTGATCCGCTGGAGGTCATCGACAAGTACGGCGCAGACGCCCTGCGCATGACCCTGATTACGGGCAATGCGCCCGGAAATGACATGCGCTTCTACTGGGAGCGTGTGGAGAACAGCCGCAACTTTGCCAATAAGGTCTGGAATGCTTCCCGCTTCATTATGATGAACATTGAGAAGACTGCCCTGTCCGGCGAGGTGGCTTTGGACCGACTTACCATGGCTGACAAATGGATTGTGTCCAAGGTAAATACCCTTACCAGGGAAGTGACGGAAAACCTGGATAAATACGAGCTGGGAATCGCCCTTCAGAAGGTTTATGATTTTATTTGGGAAGAATTTTGTGATTGGTATATTGAAATGGTGAAGCCAAGGCTGTACAATGAAGATGACGATACAAAAGCAGCCGCCATCTGGACTCTTAAGAATGTGCTGATTCAGGCCCTGAAACTGCTTCATCCTTTTATGCCGTTTATCTCAGAAGAAATTTTCTGCAATCTTCAGGAGGAAGAGGAGACCATCATGGTATCCCAGTGGCCGGTATACAGGGATGACTGGAGCTTTGCAGAGGAAGAACAGTCCACAGAGACCATCAAGGAGGCTGTAAGGGCCATCAGAGGCGTGCGCTCATCCATGAACGTTCCTCCCAGCAAGAAGGCCACTGTCTATGTGGTATCCGAGGACACAGGGCTGCTGCGGATATTTGAACACAGCAGAAGCTTCTTTGCCTCCTTGGGTTATGCGGGTGAGGTTGTTCTCCAGGAGAATAAGGAAGGTATTGCAGACGATGCTGTCTCAGCAGTGATTCACAAGGCAGTGATTTATATGCCGTTTGCGGACCTGGTGGATATCGAAAAGGAGATAGAGCGGTTAAAGGGCGAAGAAAAACGGCTGGCAGGAGAGCTGGCCCGTTCCAGAGGCATGCTGGGAAATGAGAAATTTGTCAGCAGGGCGCCGGAAGCAAAGATTGCCGAGGAGCGCGCAAAGCTTGAAAAATATGAGCAGATGATGGAGC
>OGSS01000874.1_pt1 | contig 24705 bp, 21 predicted proteins | sample 1553591 | NCBI WGS metagenome assembly OGSS01 (sample SAMEA2580061, study PRJEB22360) | human gut metagenome | biome: human gut; feature: human-associated habitat; material: faeces | place: Denmark | collected 2008/2010
AAATCCCCAGCACAAAAGGGCCTGCTATGGGATTTGCAAAAAACGTCTGGAGCAGGAACCCCGATACGGACAGTGCGCCTCCCAGTATCACAGCTGAAAGAATCCGCGGGAGGCGTATATCCCATACAATGCGGTATGATGCGGCCTCTCCCGTCCTCCTGAGCAGAATTTCACCGATTTCCTCCACAGACAGGCGCACACTGCCGGAATTGATGTTCCAGATAAATAAAAAGCACACCATAACCGCCAGAAGGGCAAAGGAAATGCTGTATTTAATATAGGTACCTTTTGTCATTCAGACTACTCCTTATTTAACGCAGCCGGTGCATATATCTGAGACCTTCCGGCTCCTCCTCTGTCAGTATCCGGTGGATATCCAAAATCATATCCCCCAAACCCATGGTCTCCTGAAACAGGCTTTTCTCCGTACACCACACATTTCCCACCTTCACGGCCTTAAAATCAGCCAGAAGGCTGCTTTTCTCCAAAAGCTGGCCCAGACTGTCCAGCTCCCCGTCTATGGTGCTGTTGTATATCATATAATCCGCATTCCTGGCCGCGGCATAAAAGCTTTCCATCTGCATATTCATGGTGGACAATGCATTTTCATGTTCCGCAAGCCCCTGTGGCACATAGCTTCCTCCGGCCAGGTCTATCATTTTAGCCACATAATCCCCCGGCTTCCTGACATTGACATAACCATTGGAGCTGATATAGAAAAAGGATACAGTTTTCCCGGTACTCTCCTGATTCATCACGGGTTCCAGCTGCTTTACCTGCCCGTCAAAGCAGCGCTGCGCCTGTTCCTCCCGGCCCAGCAGCACCGCATATAATTTCAGCCACTCCATCCTTCCCAGGGGATGGCTCTCGTAGCTGGAGCGTTCCACCAAAACCGGTATCCCCAACCGCTCTATCTGCTCCTTTACTTCCGGCGAATGGTAAATCATAGTGGATTCTATGGCCAGGTCACAGGACTCAGACAAAATCCTCTCATAGTCCGGGGCGTTATATTTGCCTGCATAGAGCATCCTTCCATCTTCCAGGGCCGACTTTGCCTCCTCTATGTACCAGCCGGAAGCATCTGTCCCTGACAGTGTAATACGGTCTATTCCATCCAGGCTGCAAAACAGGTCCATGGCCGAGGTCGCCGCCAGATAAATATTTTCCAGAGGCAGTTTTAAAACCACCACGTCATCCGGAAGGCCGGAAGGCTCTGATTTTCCTTCCGGCACCACCAGATAACGGCCGCTGTCCTGAATGTTTATCATGGTGTAACCGCCATCGTAGCAGTCCGCCGAAAACTGTTCCGCATAGAGAAGATCCATGGATCCGGTTTTCTTTAAGCTGCTCCAGCTTTCCGGGACAGGGTCCGGTGCAAAATCCGGGGAGGAGTCCGCGGAAGAATCCAACAAGAAATCCGCAGAAGAATCTGGCAAGAAATCCGCGGAAGAATCCGGGGAATGGTTCGCCGCAGCAGCCGGTTCCTTCCCTGTCCGCTCTGACAGCGAACAGCCTGTACACACCGCTGCCATAAGGATTCCGGCAGCGGCAACTGCCATTAATTTCTTTATTCGTCTCATCATTCAGCCTTTTTAATCGTCGTTGAATCAAACACCAGGGCATACTCCACCTCGTGAGGTTCACTCATGGCAATGGTATCCGCTATGACCGGCATCTTCCGGTCAAATACACTAACCGGAATCTCAAACGAAGAATTCCCTTCCGTATTCACCAGGTCAAATTTCTCTCCGCCAACCTTCATATAATCATAGTTGGAACTGCTCCAGGTAATGACCGCATATGCCTTGCCGTCCTCAACCCTGAGTGCCGCCGGAGTCTGAACAGACGCCCGGCCTGAACCACCCTCCAGCATGACTGCCACTGTGTATGAACCATCCTCCAGCTTAAGACTCTCCGCTGTAACCGCCTGGCCGTGGGCAAACGCCCCGGCCGGAAGGGAATCGCTGCGAAATACCAGCACACGGTCATACCATTTTTCCTTTTTCTTACTGAAGACAGTGCAGTTAATCTCCTTGTCCAGCGCCTCCACCGGTACCTGGAAGGTGTGTTTTCCATCTGCATTTTCCACAAAAGGAATAAAATCCGCCTCAGAAGCCTGCTCCGCCTCAGCCCCTGTTCCCATATACAGCTTCAGATAACCGGTCCCGCTCATGGTCATAACCGCGCTCATGGCGCCATCCTGCACCGTAAGTTCACACTCCGTAATCCGGAACATGCTGGAGCTGGAGTCCACTCTTATCCCATAGACACCGTCCTTTACCTCCACGGAAGATGTTGCGGCAGCGGCGGTGTCGGCGGCGCTGGTCTCGGCGGCAGCGCTGATGCCGGCGGCACCGGTGTCAGATACGGCACTGGCGCCAGCGGCCGCCGGCGTCTTTCCTGCGCAGCCTGAGAGGACCCATGCAGACAGCCCCATGGCAACGAGAAGGGCATACAATTTCATTTTCATGTATTTCATTTCCAATATTCCCACCTTCAAAAGGGCGATCAGCAAATTGCCCCGACCGCCCATTTATCTTTCTGATTTACTTTGCCAGACTGTCAACCGCTGCCTGAGCATGTTCTACAAAGAGTTGCTGAATTGCTTCCAGCTCACCGAGTCCGTTAACAAGGCATGTAACCTCATAGCCTGCGTCCTCGAAAGCAGTTTTCCAGGAGCCATCTTCGTCTCCTGCCATGTCGTTGTTGGCATGGTCGCCTGCCACGATCATCAGCGGTTCCAGTACTACTTTCTTGTAGCTTCCTTCCTTCACTGCTGCCAGGACATCATCCAGGCCTGGCTCTGCCTCCACGGTACCTACATAGTAATTCTTATAGCCTGCCTCCGTGAGCATGTCCTGCATTTTTGCATATACCTGGTTGGACTCAGCCTCTGTGCCGTGGCCCATAAAGCAGATAGCTGTCTCTCCGTCGTCATACTGGGCAGTCGCCTCTGTGACAGCCTTCATCACTGCCCTGAAATCATCATCTGTGGTGAGAAGCGGCTTTCCGACTGCCACTTTGTCAAATGCGTCGGAATACTCCGCCACCTCATTGACCAAATCCGTATACTCAAGTCCGTTCATCAGATGGGTGGGCTGAATCACAAGATTCCTGACACCGTTCTTCACTGCGCGGTCAAGGGCCTCGCCTACATTGTCAATGGCAACACTGTCCCTGGATTTTACATGGTCAATGATAATCTGGCTGGTAAATCCCCGCCTGACTGCAAAGTCCGGAAATGCCTTCTCAACCGCATCCTCAATGGCGCCGATAGTCAGACGTCTGCTGTCATTGTAGCTGGTACCAAAGCTGACTACCAGAAGTTCACTTTCTCCGATATCGTCCTGATTTCTGGCATTATCCTTTGAAGCATCGCCAGTATTGTAATTCTCCCCGTCAGCCTCTGCTGCCGCTTCTGCGGCCTCTGCTGTGGTCTCCGGCGCTTTTGTTTCTGCCTCTGTGGTCTGCCCCGCAGTGGCCGCTGTCTCAGACTCTTTGGCGGTATCTGCCGCCGTTTCTTTCTGCCTGCCGGAACAGCCGGCTGCGGTTACTGTTGTCAGGGCCGCTGCCGCAAATAGTACTGCCAGTTTTTTCATCTTCATCTTCTCTTTCCTCCTTGTTTTATGACACCGTATCGGTTAAACCAAGGTAGAGGAATATGCAGGCTGTATCTGATGAATCCCAAACGGCAGCCCAACGCGCTTAAGCGTATTTCGGAAGCATTCTGCGGCGGACATATGATATTCCGCGCATATGCAATGTTCCGCAGCTATGTAATACGCAGCGTATCCATGCTCCGGAGGAATCCCCTTCCGTCCGGGCACAGTTTCCCCTGCGTAAAAATCCGTTACCGTCTGAGTCAGAAATCCGCGGCCGAAACACCGTAAATCGGTACAACCAATTACTCGTGATCTGGAAAATTATTCCTGTACCAACAACTGGCAGGTTTCCTGACTCGTATATCAACACCCATGACCGCCTTCCCAATTCAAACTGAATCAGTGACTGTCCCTGACATGAACCATGGGCTCCTTACTTACAGTGACGAGATCGTACAGGATTTCCACCTGTTTCCCTATTACCCCCAGTCTGCCAAAGACAGACAGCGGCACCAGCTGTTCTTAACTCGATATGCATTATCCTATCACTTAATGTAAAAAAAAGCAATAAAATCAATCATTATCCGGGAGCAGCTTCACTGTCACCATAATCTGTTTCAGAAACTCCCCTTCCTCCAGCCTGATATCCTCCATATGGGTCTGGGGAGGAAACTCAAAGGTTTTCTCCTCAATCTCCAGATAGAGCCAGTTGTAGGCCGCTTCCCTGGCATGCTCCACAGCGTCCTCCAGGTCCGGTCCGTCTGCCTCGCAGCACTGCAGATCCGGAAACGTTACATGGTAGCCTTTATCATCTTTGTGAGGCGTAAATACCGCCGGGTACGTAAATGTCATGTTCTTCTTCCTCCAGCATTTATAATAAAGCATACTTATTATATACTGAAATCGGATTCTGCACAATCTCAGACTGTTTTTGGAGTGCTGTAATTTTTTGGGGATTTTTATGGGGCGGTTTTTAATTTACTTTTGCATTTCCCATACCTTCTATGATATCATTGACAGACACACCGGGATTCCGGTACCGCACCCGCTTCTGTGTGGCATGTTTCCACTGGATCGCATGTTGGGGGCAGCAGTTGATGCAGGCCACACAGTGCTCGCAGCGGTGAAGAAATTCCGGCTTTCCGTTTTTCAGTATAATATTCCGGTTGGGGCATACGTGCTGGCAAATACCACAGTGGACACAAGTATCATCCGCATGGAATCCCGTGTCTCTGTTCAGCTTAAACTCCTCATAAATGTTATAAAACATTCTGTCCCAAACATGGAACCCAAATGGCCCGTTATGCTTGGCTGCAATCATTTCTGACGAAACTCTTTCAGCCATCTCATCTGCTTCCTTAAGCTTTCTGTCTGCCGAACGTATTTTGGGATTATACTCCTCTATAAAATTAGCTACAGACGGAATCGTTACGCCATAGTCAAGGTGAAGCCCCTTTCGCTTAAGAAGCGCGTCCAGATGGCCTAATACACCTCCGGCCAGCCCTCCGTATGTTGCGGCTGCAAACACATATGGGTTCTCTGTCTCAATCCTGATATCATTGACGAACTCTGCCACAGTTCTTGGAACGCCCCAGAAATATGTAGGAAACACCAGACCTATCTGCCGGCTGTCACATACCGCTCCCCTGTGCGTTGACATGGGCAGCAAATGCCCATCCATCCTTTCCGCTAAGATTTTTGCAATGCGCAGGCTGTTGCCGGTTGCTGAAAAATAATATATCACTGGTTCCATATCTTTAATCCTCCTGTGGGTTATAGGCTGATTATAGACATGTGACAGCAAAAAAGAAAGTACTCAAAATTTTTGTGGTACATTGTCTAATGATACTGCTGGTGATATAATCACTCTGCAAACTCTGCCGGTTTTCATGAAGCAGCAGACGGAATATTTGCAAAAATCGAATGAAATCATCATATAACAGGAGGGAAACACTGTGAAAAAAGAGAAGTCCGTTCCAGAACGGTGTGAAATCATACAAAAGGTTCATAGAATCCTTGGGGGCAAGTGGAAAATTGAAATCCTGTACTATATTGGTTTCCAGGATATACACCGATTTGGGGAGCTGCGCCGCCATATAGGCGGCATATCAGAATCATCCCTGATCAATCAGCTCCGTTCCCTCGAAGAGGACGGCTTTATCAGCCGTTATGATTACAGAGAGCTCCCTCCCAGGGTGGAGTATTCCCTGACAGACCTTGGACAGAGCTTCATGCCTGTAATGGAACATATAAGGGATTGGGGTGAGGCTCACCTTTTACCCTTAACCTCATCCAAATAGCTGTATATGGTCACCCTGGACGCTCCCATTCAGACAGCTGCCTTATGGGTTTCCCCCTTCCCCCTCTCCCAGCCGTTGGACATCCGCTTTAACCCAATCTCCATCAATGGTCGGACTTCAGCCCCGCGCCGCACATGGGTATAAGCGAATCCTCCGCCGGCCCGTATATCCGGCAGTATCTGCGGTAGGCTGCGTAGGAAGCTGCCGTGGTATGTTCACAGTAAATGCCCCTGGAGGCCAATTCTGCCCTGGCCTCCAGAATCTGATTCTCCTGTGCGGCAACAACGCGGATTTCATATTTGTAAATGGATTCCAGAATCTCCTCTCCCCTCATGGGTACTCCGATGGCGATTCCCTCTGCCAAAGTAGGCTTTACCTCCACCGGCAGCACTTTCCTGCTCCGGATGTCAGCGGATTTCATGAACGGCGCGCAGTTCTCGCTCTGTACTGCCACAATCCGCGGCATCTTATCAATGATTCCCCCGTCCAGAAACTCCTCCAGCGCCCTGATCACCCCGATAAACAGGGTACCATTTCCCAGAGGGACAAAGATATGTTTTGGAATCCGGTGCAGCTGCTCATACACTTCGTAAATATAGGTCTTTGTGCCCTCATAGAAAAATGGATTGTACACATGATTGGCATAGTATTTTCCCTTATCTCTCACGTTAGCCCGGCACACATCCGCACAGTGGTCCCTTGTGCCCGGCACTATATGGACCATTGCCCCATGGGATTTTATCATGTCAATTTTCTTAGGCGATGTGCCCTCGGGAACAAATATCTCACATCCAATACCAGCCTTGGCGCAATAGGCCGCCACGCTGTTTCCCGCATTTCCGCTGCTGTCCTGCACCACCGAGTCCACGCCTATGGACTTACAGTGAGCCACCAGAACTGCCGCCCCCCTGTCTTTAAAGGACAAGGTGGGCATGAAATAGTCCATCTTAAGCAGGACATTCTCAGAGAACCGGATAACCGGGGTCATGCCCTCCCCAAGGGTAATATCCTGCCAGCTGCTGTCTGACAGGGGCATGAACGCCCGGTAACGGAAGATTCCCCATATATCCTGATCCACCAGCTCCTGCCTGAAGGCCGGCGCTTTGTAATCCAGCTTCCACAGCCCTCCGCATCCGCAGGCCGGTTTTCTGGTTTTTACGTTTTCTCTTTTTCCGCATTTAGAACAGATATAGTCCATGTGCCCTCCTCGTTGTCAATCTTATTTATGGGATTGTATGTTCCATATAAACTTCATTGCTATGTTTGGGTCAGAAACCGGCCAGAAAAGCATAGGTAAAATAGATGGTAAAATATAAAATAAAAGTCATTCCTGTTCATATCTTATTCATACCTTGGTGCTATATTTAATTTATAAAGCGTAATGCTTTTCATACAACTTTTCTCATACGAAATGGGCTGTCAGGAAGCTGACGGCCCATTTGTGTTGCGCTACCTTCTTCCGCAGTCTCCCGCAGTTCCCGCTCCCTAAGGAGCTGCAAATGCACAAGGGATATCCACGTCACATTTCCCGCAGACATCCACGCCGTACCGCTCCAGGTTTCTGGAACAGGCAGAAAAACATTTCTTTCGGTCAAATCCCTCTGTGGTCAATGCACCGGAAAAGCAATTTTTAATACACTTTTTGCACCCTCCGCCCCGCTTATAGAGACATTTCTCCTGTTTCAAGGCTCCTGACATCAGCACAGGGACATCTGCCACAATGGAGCCGAACCGGCCGCAGCAGCCCTGGGCCGTAATCAGCATATTATTGATTCCAAAGGTTCCAAGGCCTGCTGCATATGCAATATGGCGCTGGGACCAATGACTCATCAAAACATCCGGCAGCATCCCCACCTTATCCGGAACAGCAGCCCTGTATCCCATGGCTGTAATTTTCTCCGCCAGAGCCTGGTTCAGCCGTCCAATCATGGTATTTGTGATGGTATAGGCTTCTGCCCAGGCCGGAGAAGCATAATTATCCGCGACTCCGGTATTTGTCTCTGCCAGTGCAGGCCGAAACGGCAGGAAATAAGAAATGACGACCGTTGGGTCCTCCATGAAATCCTGAGGCAGCTTATGCTCGTTCAAAATAAGCTTCTGCAGATTCCGTATATAAGAATCACAGGCATCTGCAAACCCCACAAGAGGTGACCTCCACAGAGCAGGCACCTGGTATTTATCAGGGTACTGTTCCACGTAAGATTGTATGTATTTTGTGATTATAGATGTATTTTCGGTAACAGATGTATTCCCGGATACGGATGTATTCCCGCTTACAAACAAATTCTTGCTTATATACGTACTGTCCTCATATTCCATACTGCATCCTTTCTTTAATCACTTAAAATGAAATTGACCGTATCAAGATCAGGGCACTCTTTCCCCCGGCATACCCTTATCCTCAAAGCGCCGTTCCCCTCTTAGGGATAAACAGTCCTTCCATGTCCGCCCCCTCATGCTTCAGCAGCCATATCTTTTTATCAATGCCCCCGGCATATCCGGTCAGACTGCCGGTTGTGCCCACCACCCTGTGGCAAGGTATGATGATGGAAATGGGATTGTGGCCCACTGCTCCGCCCACTGCCTGGGCAGACATGAATTCCCGGTTCATCTTCTCCGCCATTTTCCTCGCAATATCACCGTAGGTAGTGAGCTGTCCGTAGGGAATCTGACAGAGTATTTCCCATACACCCTGCCGGAATTCTCCGCCCGGGGGAGCCAGCAAAAGCTCTGAGGGAGCCGGCTTCTTTCCTGCAAAATAGCGGTCCAGCCAGTCCCTGGTGTTTTTGAAAATACCAAGTTCCCGGTTCTCAGCCATCTCCTCTTTTACAGTACCGGCGAAATATTTCTGACCCTCCAGCCATAACCCAACCAGCCTTTCGCCGTCAGCAGCCAGCTTAATCCCGCCAACCGGCGATGCATAATCTGTTGTGTAATACATATTACTCCCCTTTCTGTCTCCGCCTTTGCAGCAGACATAGGAATGCAGAATCCTTCGATTGCGCAGCAAATCCGGATGCTCTTCTGCATGTCCTTCACAGCGAGCTTACCCGGCAGGGATCCCTTGCTGGAAACTTTCATATCTAATTTTACCCCCAAAAAATTTACCCGTCAACAGCATGACGCAGGAATCATAAAACAAACGTCTATTGTTTGCCCAGCCACATTTGGACAGCCATCTCTGCAATGATAACGCAGCTTTATTTTATATCATATTTTTTCAACTTCTTAACCACGGTAGACTGGTCAATACCCAGCTTATCCGCAATGGCCCGCGTTGTCTTGTACATGCTGTGGTATTCTTCCAAAATGGACCTCTCCACCTGATTCAGGCGTTCCGTCAGGCTCATATCACCTGTTTCTGCCGCCTCGCTTTCTTCTCTCTTTAAAGCCGGCATCATCTTCCTGACATCTGCTTCCGAAATCGTATCATGAAACGTACTGACCACAAGGCGTTCAATCACATTCTCCATCTCCCGCACATTCCCGGGCCACTCATATCTGCGCAGCAGCTCTGTTGCTTCATAGGTAATATCCTTTGCCATACCGTAACGTCCGTTCATTATCTTCAGGAAAAAACGGATGTATTGAATGATGTCTTCCTCACGGTCCCTTAGGGCCGGTATATAAATGGGTACCACACTAATTCTGTAATACAAATCCCCGCGGAATTTTTCCTGCTTCACCAATTCCTTTAAATCTTTATTGGCTGCCACGATGATTCTGGCATTTATCTTTACGGGTTTCGTATCACCTACCCGCATGATTTCCCGCTCCTGTAGGACATGCAGAAGCTTTACCTGCAAATGCAGGGGCAGCTCGGATATCTCATCCAGAAATACGGTACCCTCTCCCGCAGATTCCAGCAGTCCCTTTTTCCCTTCCCTTAGAGCACCCGTAAATGCTCCCGGAACATATCCGAACAGCTCCGATTCAAGAAGTTCTTCCGGTATGGCTCCGCAGTTGATTTGGATAAAGGGCATCTCCTTATGCAGCGAATTATTGTGAATAAACCGTGCAAACATACTCTTTCCCACGCCAGTCTCCCCTTGTAGAAGTATGGTTGTCTGTAACGGCGCAATATGCTCCATAAGACGGACCACCTCCTGCATCTTAGCACTGGATCCAATCAGTATTTCCTGATTCCCATTCTGATGGCGTAACTGGTCACGGACTGTTTTTACCAGTTCTTCCTTGTTTTTTAATTCTTCTTTTAAATTTTCTATTTCCGTAATATCTTTTGATATATTGATTACCCGTTTAATATTCCCTGTCTCGTCGAAGATAGGTTTTCCCGTGACAAGGAGTTTCCTGTTGCCGGCAGTTGTCTGTGCAATGGTTACTTCTCTCTTTTTTTCCAATACAGCAACCGTTACCGACTTATCAAAAATACCTTTCCGCTCAAAATCGTATGCGCTGCTTCCCACAATTTCCTCATTGGGTACGCCAAAATTAAACCCACAGGCCTTGCTGGCCCTTAAAAATATACCATTTCCGTCCGCTACCGTAATCTGGTCAAACGCCATCTCAAATATGGCTTCAAGCTCACTGCAGATATCCTTATAATACTGTAAGTCTTTTTCCATTTGTAATATCCTCATCGCGCGATATCATGGTCATGGTTCAGACATCGAATGAAATTTTATAAGCGCGAAAAAAGACAAAGGGGCCACCGGGCGGCTCTGCCCCTTTCTCTTTTTCCTGTGTCTCTATATCAATCGTCATCTGTCGCGGTACATTGTACCAAATGGTCTTCCTTTAATCAGTTTTCCATCACCTTTATTACCAATATACTCCCCGTTCTTTACCACTTCTCTGCCCCTGAGAAATACAGTATCTACCTTACCTTTCTGTGTCATTCCTTCGTACGGACTATAATCAACACCATGAAGGGAATCGTTATTGGAAATCACGCCCGTGTAATCCGGGTCATAGATAACAATATCTGCGTCATATCCCACCTCAATAAATCCCTTGCAGTAATCAAGCCCATTATTTCTGGCGGGTCTTGACGCATAAATATCCACCAGCTTCTGACGGGTGATCTTCCCTGTCTCCACGCCGTATGTCCAGAGTATGGCCAGACGGTTCTGAAGTCCCGGAGCGCCATTTGGAATATTTCGGAAATCATCCCTGCCCATATGCTTCTGCTCTTTAAAGTCAAATCCGCAGTGGTCCGAACTTACCGCATTCAGCCATCCGTTATTGATACCCTTCCACAGTTCCTCAAAGTGGTCCGGTGTGCGCAGCGCAGGTGAGCATACGTATTTGGCTCCCTCAAAATCAGGTTTTGCAAGATTGGACTCATCCAGCACCAGGTAGTGTGAACATGTCTCCCCCATCACCGGCATCCCCTTGTCGTATGCCCTTGCTATCTCCTCCAACGCTTCTTTGCAGGTAACATGCACAATATATAATGGCGCGTCAGCCAGCTGCGCCAGGTAAACAGCCCTTCTGGTAGCCTCTGCTTCAACAACAGGGGGCCTGGACAGGACATGGCCGTACGGCTCCGTACATCCCTTTGCCACCAGTTCCTTTTGAAGCACGTCAATCATATCTGCGTTCTCAGCGTGGACCATGACTGTGATGCCGGCCTCTTTTCCCTTTTTTAATGCCCTTAAAACTGCATCATCATCCGCATGAAAGAACATGCCTTTATATGCCATAAATAACTTCATGGTTGGGTAACCTGCATCCGCAAGCTTTGGGATTTCATCGATTACCTCCTCCCTTGGGTCTGTCATGACAATGTGGAAGGAATAATCGGCCATAGCAATATTGTCTGCGTTTTCCCTGCGGTAGTCTTCGATGGAATCAACCAGGCCCTTGCCTTTTACCTGGTTCACAAATTCAATTACAGTTGTGGTTCCCCCTGCAACCGCCGCATTGGATGTCTCAAATCCCCTTACCTTTGTTCCATTGAACTCAAATGAAAAATGCACATGCTGGTCAACCCCTCCCGGAAGCACATATTTACCGGAAGCATCATAGACTTTTGCATCCCCACATTCAAGATTGATACCTATATTGGTAATCTTGTCATTTTCAATCAGGATATCTGCCGCATATTCATTGGAAGCCGTAACAATTGTACCGCCTTTAATTATTTTTTTCATGATAAACCTTCCGCCCCTTTCTCTATAACGCCAGACGTTTTACTGTCTCCAGCAAAATATCCGCACCCTTTTTGATATCTTCGGCATCTGTATACTCCTCTACCGTGTGACTCCTGCCATCCACACTCGGTACAAATATCATTCCCACGTCCGTCACTTCCGTTATCATTGCCGCATCATGGACAGCGCCGCTGTTCATACATTTATAGGGATACCCCTTTTCCACTGTCACTTCTTCAATAATTCCCGCAATCCGTTTGGACAGCTGGATGCACTTGGACCTGCCGACCTCGGCAATTTCAATGACCACTCCCGTTTCCGCCTCTATCTTTTTGCCCTTTTCCCTGATAAAAGAGATAACACGGTCCATTCCATCCTGATGCACGTCGCGGATATCAACACTGAACTGAACCCACTGAGGAATCACATTAGGCTTATTGGGCTGGCATTCAATCTCCCCTATGGTCGCCACGGTTGTATGGTACACGTTCCTTTTCACATATTCCTCTATATCGCAAATCACCTTTGCGGCAGCTGTCATCGGATCCCTGCGCATATCCATGGGTGTGGAACCCGCATGGTCTGAAGAACCATGGATTGTTATTCTGTATGTATACATCCCTGCAATTGCCTGGACCACGCCTATGGTAAGTCCTTCCTTATCCAGTACCGCGCCCTGCTCGATGTGCATTTCAACCATGGCATACACATCCGATGGATTCAAACGGCATTTTTCAACCTCGTCCGGCTGCAGCCCAAATCCCTTGATTACTTCGTAAGCAGTCTTCCCATCCTCGGTCTTCAGCTTTCTCAAATAGTCTTTATCACATTTCCCAACCAGTGCCTTGCTTCCCAGCATGGTGGTGCCGAAATTAGAGCCTTCTTCCTCTGCAAAAATCACCAGTTCCACCGGGCGCGCCGGCCGGATATCATGTTCAAAAAACACATTCAGCACTTCCAGGGCTGATATGACACCCACGATTCCATCGTATTTACCGCCGTTTCGCACACTGTCTATATGAGAACCAATCCATACAGGCGCCAGGGAGTCATCCATTCCCTGATATCTGGCCCGTATATTTCCAATCTGGTCCACGTATACATTCAGGTTTATCTTCTCGCAGATTTCCCGGATATATGCCCTTGCCTGCATGTCAAGGGCACTGTAGGAATATCTGGTAACCCCATGTCCGGGGGTCCCGTTAAACTCGGCCAGTGAATCAATTCTGCTCATGAGTCTGTCCCGTTTCACTTCCATATCCATATCTCTACATCCTTTCCTTAGCTATTGTAACGGCAGTCATTACGCAAAATTATATTCTGTCAAAATACTGTCACGGCAGAGGGTCTTATCATTAAAATATTCATATAAACTAATTCCCAGAAAGGAACCGGAAATATTGTACACATTCTTATACCCATTTCCCTGAAGATACATCAATGCATAATAGCTGCGCTGGCTTGTGCGGCAATGAAGATATACCGGAATATCTTTGGGGATTTCTGCCATGCGCCGGCGCAGTTGACTCAGGGGTACATTATGGGCCCCTTTGATGTGGCCCGCGGCATATTCTCTGTCTTCTCTGACATCAATGATATAAGCTCCCTCCTCCACAAGACGGCGGACATCGCCCACATGAATCTGACGGTAACGGCCATTCAGGATATTAAGACCCACAAGGGCGGCAATATTCACAACATCCTTTGCTGTGCCGAACACAGGAGAGTAACACAGCTCCAGCTCCTTAAGGTCGCCCAGTGTCCCATTCATGGTAATCATTGCCGCAATAACATCAATCCTCTTATCCACCCCTCCTTTTCCCACAGCCTGGGCTCCCAGAATACGGCCTGTCGGTACCTCAAACAAAAGCTTAAAGCACATATACCTGCTGTCCGGCATAATGCCCGGTTTGTCAGGCGGAAGTATATACGCAAAATCATATGGAATTCCTGCCTGCTTCGCGGTCTTTTCATTTAATCCTGTGCACGCGGCCCTCTGTTCAAACAGCTTCAGACAGCTTGAGCCAATCACGCCTTTATTCACACACGGAATTCCATTGATATGGTCTGCTGCTGATCTTGCCTGTCTCTGGGCCGGTCCCGCCAGTGCCAGACGCCCCGGCCTGCGGGTCAGGCTGTTGTATACCTCAATGGCGTCTCCCACAGCGTAAATATCCGGATCACTGGTCTGATAATTGTGATTCACTTCAATGCCGCCGGTAACTCCAATCTTTAATCCCGCATCCTCCGCAAGCTTTGTTTCCGGCCTGACTCCGATGGAAAGCACAACGGCCTGGGCCGCAACACATATATCTCTCTCCCTCTGTCTTACAATCACCTTATCATCTTCAATAGATGTAACCATGGCATCCACCATAAGCTTCACGTTATGGTCCATCAATTCTTTATGAAGAATCTGTGCCATATCATAATCAAAGGGTGCCATAATCTGATTCAGCCCTTCAATTAAAGTAACATCCTTTCCAGCCTCTTTTAGATTTTCCACAACCTCCAAGCCGATAAATCCTCCTCCGGCCACGACAACTTCCTTCACATCCCCGCGCTGGATGAAAGCCTTAAGAGCACGGATATCGGCAACATTGCGCACTGTAAATACATGTGGTTTATCCACTCCTCCTATGCTTCCGGGGCGAAGAGGACTGGCCCCCGGAGAGAGTATGAGCTTGTCATAGCTTTCCGTATAGATCCCGCCTGTCTCCAAATTTTTGATATATACGGTCTTTTCTGCCCTATTGATGGCAACTACTTCCCTGCCTGTAAATACATCAATATCATGCTTTTCTTTAAAATCTTTTGGGGTCATCAGCACCAGGGAATCGCTATTTTTAATCACTCCGCTTATATGGTAGGGAATACAGCAGTTGGAAAAAGATACATGTTCTCCCCGTTCCAAGACAACAATCTCCGCCTGGGCGTCAAGCCTCCTGGCGCGGGCCGCTGCCGACGCTCCTCCTGCCACGCCCCCCACAACAACAATTTTTTTCGACATTTTCATTCTCCTGTTTTCCTTAAGGAACTAAAAATGGCGGTCTGAAAAACCACCATTTTTAGTATGAAATTAGAAGCCCGCAACATTCTTCTTCCATAAAAATCCTGCGATATCCTCTGTGGTCAGGTCCAGATACTTACATGCAATTTCCACACCGGCAATAATAGCCTTTGCACAGTGGTCCTTACGCTCCGGACTGCTCCACCGGTCTAAATTATCTTTACAGATTTCCCTGCAAAGGGGGCTCTCCATGGCCTCCGTAAAATCGCTGACCATATTGTTATAACGGCGGTACTCAACATCATACAGCCCATCTGGTTTCTCGCTCTTTGGATTTTTACGGCCGTGCTTTGCGCTGACAGCCATGATAGCTCCTGATAACGCGCCACAGGTAAGGCCGCTCATACCCACGCCTCCCCCAAAACCGGCGCACATGGAACAGGTGTGGTAAGGCGCGTCTGCTTCCGTCAGCTCCCCGCTGGCAATGATTGCCTCATAGACACTTTCACAGCAGTTCAGTCCGTTATAGAAATTCCAAAGAGCTGCTTCCTTAATTTTTTCCATTTTTTCTGTTGAGATTGCCATAATATTTTCCTCCAGTATTCAGTATTTTTATTTTATTCGTTTTCATCTTACATAAAAAGCAGCAGAACATGATAATAGGCAAACGTAAATGCCAGGTACACTGTCAGACAAGGAATTGCTTTGCGGACCATATCGCTAAAGTCAACCTTGAAATAGTTCGCGGCAACTACCACGCATACATGTGTGGGTGATAACTGGTTTGAGGCCCATGCAAAACATCCCAGAAGCATAACAAGAGGTACTCCGAAGTTGGGGATTGCCGCAAACGCAAGCGGTGCAACCACTGCTATGATCCCCTGTGCCCCGGTGAGGACGCCGCCCACAAAGATGAGCAGGGCGAACATGATATAGGATGGAATCGGTAATGTCTGGAACGCTGAAATCAGAGAAGCCAGCACACCAGCGTGTGACAAAAATCCCTGGAAAACAAAAATCATCAGTGTGCTGAGAATCATCACCTTATCAAATGCCTTTGGCAGCAGCTCCGCTATTTCCTTTGGCGTAACCTTATAGACAAAGAAGCTTATGAGCAGCACGATTCCGATTGAGATTTCTACTGACAATCCAACTCCCATGATTAAAACCATGATCAATACCAATGACCAGATATGTTTAAACAGGCTGACAGCCGCATCCTTCTTGCTGACCGTAATCTCAATACCGGTCTTTGTGGGGAGCTTTCTGAGATAAACAAAGTATCCGGCCACAAATAATACGGTTACCGGCGGAAGCATTGCAATTACAAAGCTGGATATAGGCAGTCCCGAAAAACCGCATAACAGCAGTATAACTGGGTATGTAGGAAGAAAGGATTCCGGAATATGCCGGAAATAGGATGTAATAATGGCCTTCTCCTTAGCATCCATATAATCCCCCGTAGCCTCATTCACGATTTCCCCGCATAAAACCAATGCGGCAGGAGATGGAAGGAAACCAATGATAATTGGAATCAAAAGTGCATTTACAATTCTGTTGTTAAACAGATTAATCATATCAACCTGGGCCTTTTGAATCTGCTTGCGTTTATCCAGTAATCTCTGTAAAAACGTAATCAGGTAGATATCAAGTACAATGGCCATCTTACTCCAGCTGGTCAAAACACCCACTATCACTTCCCCGCATTCCTTAATTGGAATCAGGCAGATGACTGCCGTGGCGACAGTACCCACGATAAACGCCCAGTGCAGCGGTTTTTTCGCCCATATAATTGCCACAATTATGGCGAAAATAACAACCAGTTTGATTAAGTTATAATCCATAAGTGTACCCCCCATAAATTTTTTACTTTCTGTGAATTTGACTGTATCTTGTATTCCGGTCTGTGCACAACCTTTACACAATTAATATAAGCAATTCAGGTGCCAACTCCTTCTTTTTCCGTGATTTTTTGATTTTTTGCTTGTTTTTCTTATTTTTTATTAAAAAACACAGTATTTTTCCTCAATCCAGGCTTTATTTTTTCCTTATTTTCCCAAATAAATATATAATTCCTGTTTCTGCATCTCCAAATAACCGCCAATTGATGATTTTTTTCATCAAGTTTATGAAAATCATCATCGCCGGCCTGTGTTAATTCTCCATAGCGCAAGCATTTTCGGTTCGTCATTTTCGACAATTATATGCCCCCACTTGTTGATAATAAAGTAATTGTATATAATTGATACTATCACACGGGAATTCGTTTTACTAATAGGTATAACGGATACCTTATCTCAAATACAGATAGGATAATGAGCCGGCTGGCTGGGGGGAGACAAATGGACATTAAAAATTTCATGTATATTTTAGAGGCAAACAAATGCCGTTCCATTAATAAGGCAGCCCAGAACGTATTCATTTCTCAGTCACACCTAAGCAGCATTATCAAAAACGTGGAAAAAGAAATTGGATACAATATATTCATCCGCACAGCAACTGGTTTGATTGCAACAAAGGAAGGGCTGTATTTTTTAGATACAGCAGAAAAAATTATGGCAAACTGGGAATCCATACTGGAAATCCACGGCCGTTCCGTCAGCCGGGAGTCTCTGTTGGTGTGTTGTACGCCGTCATCCTCTATTTTTCAATGTTTTCTCAACTATAAAAAAATGCATCCGGCTCAAAGCCACGATGTTTTTTTAGAGGGAGGCTTAAAAGAAGTCTTAGGATATATATTAAATCAGACATGCAGAACGGGAATTCTTATGATGGAGGAGAAACAGATAGATAAATACAGACAGGCTGCGGAAAATTACAAACTGGATTTTTATATTTTGAGACTGGGAATTGCCATGGGCGTATATATGGCAAAAAGCCATCCTCTGGCTGCCTCAGAAACAGTCACAAAGGATGACCTGGTTCACTATCCCATTGTAATGAATATCAACCTGTCCACTGATAACCGGGTTGATTTTTCGGTTCATCCGGAAGGGACACTGTATGTCTCTGACCGGGGAACCACCTATGAAGCAGTATTCCGCCATAACTATCTCCTGCCAGGCATAATGGATACAGCCAACCGGTATATGAAGGGATGCCTGTGCAAGCCCATCGCGGACGGCGACCGTATCGCTGTGTGCATCATTAAATCGAGGCTTTGCAAACCAAATCAGAGGGAGAAGCAATTCCTGTTTTACCTGGCAGAAGAGACTAAAAGATTCTGACACAAATGGACTGCCTACCCCAGCAGCCCCCTCACCATATCCCCGTCAAACACCACCGCGGCCACATTGTCCACTTCTATCTGGTAAAGGGCGTTGGCAGCCATATGCTCCGCGGCCTGTTCCAGATCCCGGATGCCTGTGGTTTCCTCATATTTTTCTATGACTGCGTCAAGTGCATCCTCTGTCACCACACATTCATCTTCACGCAGCCCCATGCGCTTTAAAACCTTTGGCATGGCGTACTTTGAAAAAATGATTTTCTTCTCCTGCGGCGTATAATCCGGAATATCAATCACTGCGAAACGCGACATGAGAGGCGCGCTGATTTGGCTCTTATCGTTGGCAGTGGCAATGGGGTACACGCCGCCGGTGGGAATCATACATTCTATGTAATTGTCTGTAAATCCCAGATTGTCCAGGAGGGTCAGCAGCACATCGGCGGGATTTCCGCTGCCCTTTCCCGCTGACGCCTTGTCCAGCTCGTTGATGATAAAGACAAGATTGGATTCACCTGCCGCTGAGAATGCCTCCATGATGATTCCCGGTTTGGCATTGGAATAAATGCGGGAACTGCCGGTAAGCTGTTCTGAATCATTGATGGAGCTCATGTCCAGGGTTGTCCACGGAAGCTTTAAAATCCTGGCTACCGCATAGGCAATCTGCGACTTTCCTGTGCCTGCCGGGCCAACCAGAAGCATGCCGTATGCGGGAAGGGTGTGGGTGCGGTTAATCTGTATGATGGTCTCAATGATTCTCTGCTTGACCCGCTCCATGCCGTACAGTTCCTCATCCAGAATCCGTCGTGCCTCCGCGGGATTAATGGATTCAAAATAATGATTCTTCCACTGAATGTTCATCATGATGGAAAGGGCGCGCTGCGCATGGCGCCTCTCCTCCGGAGTTACCTCATGGGAGCGGGCCACCGCCAGGTTCCGGCGCGCCCAAATCCGTATATTATCCGGCAGCGTCCTGCCGGCGCAGTTCATAAAATCAGAAAGGCTCTGAAGGCTGGTCAGCTTCATGTGGTCCCCGTTTTCCTCCTGGTCCTCTTCTGCCAGCTCTGTCTCCGGAGCGCTGCTTGCCAGCAGCCTTTCAATCATAAACTGGAGAAAACCGTCCTCGGCAGACAGCTTGGTACCTCCGCCAAAGGCCACCTCCCGTATCTTATAGACCGCGTATCCGTCCCCGCGGTTCTGGCCGGACAACCGGACACTGATATGGTTTTCCCCAAGCCAGCGGAACAAACTGACGAAGCGGGCGTCAACCTTAAGGATATCCGCGCTGACTGTCCCGTCCTCCTCCTTGAACTCGAAAGCTGTCCGCTTGGCCTGATTGGTGAAAACACCGCAGGAATGGTGCTTCCAGGCCCGTCCGCTGTTATCCAGGACAAGCATGGGCTTGTCCGCGGAGGCGGCTGCCTCGCTGGAATAATATACCGTATAGGTGCACCGGGGTTCCTCTTCCTTTTTGGGTGTGTCGCTGAAATCAAATACTGGCATAAAAATCCTCCCTGATATTGAAAGAGAGAGTTATAACACCTCTGTGCCATATACTCTCTCTTTGTGGCTGATAATCGTGTATGTCCACTGGAAAAGCACGTTTTTTCTAGCCTTATTATATGTAAATCCTTTTTTTATGTCAATAGATGATCGGGGTGTTTTCCCCGGGATTTTTCCGGGGAGTCCCCCTGGGATGCCTCTCCCCCGCTGTTTGCCCTTTCCATTTGCGGGCCCACCCTGCAAGCCAGCCGTTCTGCCATGGCAACAGATGTCAGTGTCACATAAATCTCCAGTGCGCTGCTGATGATTCCGGCAACCGCTAAAAGTAAAGCGGACACACCCACAATAGCCCCCCATCCGTAGAGAAAACGCCTGTATATCCCGGGATATATCCGATACCGGTCCCCTATTATCCAAAGCAGATACAAAAGCACCAGTACTGTGGATAAAAACGCAAATACAATATGCAATACCGATTTGAAGGGCAATTCCTCCGGAAGGTACGGCGTCGTAATGGCGCAGAACAGCAGTACCAGTGCAGCCGGAATCAGTCCGGCGCAGATTGGATGCAGCACAACCCGGGATCTTATCTTCCGGTGTATCACATAAAAGTAACCTCCCACCAGAACTCCCCACAGGAGAAATGACTTCTTCCTGTCAAAAAAGTTGCCAATTACAGAAAAATTGGTGGTAAACCAATTATATCCCCTTGTAAATAAAACCGTGTATACAGGAATTAAAAAGTAAGCCCAGAATTTCATTCTTTGTCCAGTCCGTTTCATTTGTTTTTTACAAGTATAACAGACCGCAGGAAACATATATTTAAAAAACTCTGACTTCTTTCTAAATAATTGATAAATATTTACCGGCAATTCCGTTGGTCTGCACTTCATCTATGATAATCTCTAAGCGTTCGCTTGCTTTCATATGCAATATCCTCTTTCTATCGTTGAAATATATCCACTGATCTATGCAGCAAAACAGGAAACTATCAAAGGGTGGTTTCCCTCCACTTGACTATGTTCTTAAACACCACTTCCCCGTCTGTTTTCTTCCCGTCCAGGATGTCGGCCAGTTCTTCCATGGCCCTGACCCCTTCCTGATAAGCGGGCGTAATGATGGCAGATATGGCCGGGGTAGTCATCCTGGTCCATCCCTCCGGGTCAAAGCCGATAAGGCCCAGTGTGTCCGGAAACAGCTTCATATAATCCGGGTACCTGCGGATCGCCTGGTACACTACCTGCAAAAGTCCCGGACTGGCAACATAAATCAGCGTCTTTTTTTCCAAATCAATCTGGTCCTTCAGCATTTCATAGACCTGGTCGGACTTCACGCCCTCTTTCAGATACTGGGTAGCGCCCTCCCTCCAGGCGTCCTGTATGGCGTCCTTGTATCCCTGGGTATTCTCAAAGCCTGCGCTGATATTGGAATCACCGTCGGAAATCATGAGGAAGTTCTCATATCCCTTTTTGATGCATTCTGAAATCACCTGGTACACACAGTCATAATTGTTGCTTTTCACATACCGCCCCTTGAAATCATAGGGCTTGGCATCCAGATACACGATGGGTTTTTTCTTCTTTTCCAGGTCTGAGGCCAGCATGCCGAAACGGTAGGTGGACTGGACGATAAAACCGTCAACCCCCAGCCTGAGCATGCGTTCCACATAATCCTTCTCGTGCTGGAAGGCCAGACCGCTGTTTCCCACCACAATCTGGTACTCCAGGGCGCTGGCCGCCTCCTCAATTCCTTTGAGAGCCCTGGCGCAGTATCCCTCCGACGTGTCCGCCAGAATGACCCCAACCACGCCGCTGCTCTTGGCCTTCATGGCCCTGGCGGCAGCGCTTGGCTCATATCCGGTCTCATCAATGATATGCTGTATTCTCTGTTTGGTCTCCTCAGACATCTTATTAATCTTGCCGTTGAGATAGAAGGACACCGTTGTCTTTGAAACACCCGCCCGTTCAGCAATCTCATTAATTGTCAACTTCTTCATTCTGACCTCCACCCGCCTCATCCTGAATCGCTCCTATAAATATACCATTAAATCCTCAATCGGTAAAGTGTCGTGTTCCCATTTATAATGTGGATGGCGGCTGCCTTGGCGTAAACCGGCACCCCGTTGCAATAGTGAATTTTACCGCCCTGCCATGTCTCCTGATTCCAGACCAGGAAATCCCAGGATTCCTCAGGCGAGATGGAAAAACTCATTGCCGTCACCTGTTCCTTTGGCTCCGGCCAGCTGCTTCCATACTGGAAAACCCGGGGGATTTTTGCCTCAGCTCCTCCTCCGATCATGCAGGTCCAGTCCGTGACGCGGTCCGTGAAGCTGGTCCTCTTGACCAGGCAGGTGCTTTTCTCTTTCTGGTTATACTGTTTGGATATGACGCAGGGCGCTGCCTCAAAGGGGCGGGAGCCCATAATCCTCATCGCCTCATCTTCGCCAAAACACAGTCTCCAGCACTCCCCTGTCCCGTCCGTCCCCATGGGGGTTCCCTGTACGGCACTGTCCAGATGATAATACTCCTTCACCTCATGACTGCCATTGCAGCGTATATCATTGACAATCATCCAGATTCCCTGGTCCACCGCCATTACCTTGCGGATGACCAGATATTGCGCACCGGACTTAAGACACCCGTGATACGCCATTTCCCCGTAGTGGACCGGCCCCTGTTCCCGGTAATAATTTTTAAAGCACTGTCCATAGCTGTCATACCCCCATGACCCCCTGGGCCTTCCATGGGACTCGCCGTCTATGACGCATACATTGTGGGCCTGGGCGCTTTTGAGAAACGGACGCAGGGGTTCCTTCTCCATATAGGAATACCTTCCGCTGTCCACCAGTATGGGGCGGCCTCTGTAATGCACCGATATATGAGTCATATCCGCATGCCCGTGCCCGCTGCACAGGGGGCCGCATGTCAGGTAGGTAAAATGACTGTCCTCCTCCCAGCTGCTTCTGAAAAAAATGTGTCCTGCATCCGCCGCATCCAGGGACAGGCTCTCCGGTTTCCTGCCCGCCATGGCACTGTAACCGGCAATACCGGCGCTGCCGAGCATCCAGGCGCTGTCCAGGTCCGCGGTATCATATCCCCCGTACTTATACCTGCCGTCACCGGTAAGGACAGCGGCCTTCACCATCACATCCCTCACATCGGTAACATCACTGTCACATTGGGCTATCTGAAAATGATCCGGTCCCGAGGCGAAAAGCACGTAACGGCTCATCCTGTCAACTGCCTTCTCCAGCCAGCCTATATCGCGCCAAACATCCGGCCTGTTTTCAATCCGCCTCCAGGCCCTGCAGGAGGCCAGCAGCTTCATGCAGGCTAAAAGCACCTCCATATGATACATCATGGACTGTTCCCAGTGGGCACCGTCATCCAGAACCTGAAGCCTTATCTGGCGTTCCAGTTCCTGCCAGGCCCAGTCCTCTGTTCCGTCTGAAGGCAGATATTCCGGAAACCACAGGTATCCGCTGCATATGGATGTTGTCTGAAGAACACCCCAGTTGCTGAGTGTATACTTTCCGATGTATCTCTTCCTCAGGCTGGCAAACTGGTCTTTCATGCTCTCCAGGATTTCTCCTGCTTCCTTTTCCTCCAGGAAACCCTCTCCCAGAAGATGAAGCAGCAGATACTGCCAGCTCATGCACCGGATTCCCGTGTCAATGGTCCGGGTGGTCACGGTTCCCTCCGGCAGTATGGGGTTGGCCTGAATCCAATGAAACAGGAACCATTTCAATTTTTCTGCATATGCCTTATCGCCGGTAAGCCAGACGGCAATGAGCAGTTTGTTCATGTATTCGTGACGGTTCAGCATGAAAATCCATTCCGGATCCCCGTTAGGACTTCTGTCCCATACCATTTCCTTAAGGGTAAATGGTTCACGGCATGGTTCCATATCCCATCTGTCCTCAAATGAAAATGTGTGGGTCATCAGCCTGTCTGCCTGCGCAAGAATTTGTTCCGCCTCCTCCCGGCAGTGTCCGGCCATATAGGCGGACACCCGTTCCTTATCATACCAGGCTGCGTAGGCCTCTGCTCTTTGTCTTACATGTACATATCTTCCCTCATGCATAGGTTGCTCCTTTTTATTCCATTCTTTTTTCATGTCAGGGGCAGCTTCATCCCCTGCCTTCCTTACCAGTTAAAACCAGAGAGGGAGGCACCCCTGCTGCATGCTTCAGGCATGCATGTCAAAGGGTACCTCCCCGCTTTTTTCTAGGCAATCAGATGCAGGACAGAAAGCACCACACCCAGGATAATGGTAAGGATGACCAGCTTGTAGGTGGTCCACTTTTTCACTTTTATAAGGTAGAAAATAAGTCCTGTGAATAATACAGGAAGAAGCTTGGGGGCGATGGCATCTATCATCTCCTGGATGGCCACCACCTTCTGCTGGTCTCCCGGCATACTGGCAACATATTGAACCGGCGTGGAAATTTTCACAAAATTCACGGCAAGTCCGGAGATAACAGTCACGCCTATCATGCTTGCGATATTGGATATCTGTTCCATCTTCGTGCTGAGGGTGGCGATGATGTTGGTGCCCAGCTTGTACCCCCACATGCCGGTCAGAAGCTTCATGGCCAGAAGAATCACGTTCATAGCCACAAAAAACAGGATAGGTCCCATAATCAGTCCGTCCTGGGCCAGGGACGCGCCAATGGTTGCAAACAGAGGCGCCAGGCAGAACTGGGCGAGAGAATCACCGATTCCGGCCAGAGGCCCCATGAGAGCCATTTTGATGTTGCGGATTTCATTGGAAGGAGTTTTATTCTCCAGCATGACCAGATGAAGGCTGGTGATAAACGGAAGAAAATGAATATTGGTGTTAAAAAATTCTATATTTTCCTTCAATGCTTCCTGGAGTTTGTCATCGTCGTCCTTATACATCTTGCGAAGGGCGGGATAAAGTACATTTGCATAGCCAAGGCCCTGGTAAT